>SMTZ1_10005140_pt1 | contig 13154 bp, 13 predicted proteins | sample DeeMarSWOR136_30_FD_25667 | JGI IMG/M metagenome (IMG submission 25667) | reverse complement strand
ATTTTAATGCAACTGAAAGTTTTGATTTAGATGGATATATTTCTAAATACTCTTGGAGTTTTGGTGACGGAATCAATGGTTTAGGAATTTTAACAGACCATGTTTATACTGCAGTTGGTAATTATAGTGTTACATTAAATGTTACAGACAATGATAATAATACAGGTCAAGATATAACTTTTATAAAAATAATTCAAGCTCTAAAAATACAACCTTCAAATATTACAATTGATAAAATTGAAAAAGATTATGATTTAGTACTTTCAGAATTATTTTATTGTTATGATTCAAATGGGGATCTTATCGTAGATAAGTTTATTGATCCGAACAATAAATTAAAATCTGTTCATACTGGAATAAATATAGGTGGAAATATTTTATTTCTGTTATCTTTAGATGATGAATTCATTCCTGAATTTATATGGAATGCTACAACAGATGAAATTATAAAATTAGCCTATAAACCAGTAACAATTTACGATGAAGATATAGAAATTGATGAAGAAAAGGAAGAAGCAACATTTACAATAAAAGTTGAAAAAGTTGATTGGATATATATAGAAATAGAAGATAAATATCCAAATTCACCTGTTAACATAAAAACTGGAGCTAGAACTATTTCTCCTGATATGATTATAAGAAAAAATAGAAAAATCTATATTTTTGATGATGCTGAAACAACTTACACAATTTCTTTTCAGGATATATATCCTGATGTTGAAGAACCTACTTTTTTTCCAGATGATGGTGGAATAATTAATGAAAATCAAAAAACAATAACTATTACATATAATATCCCAGTAAAGATTATTTATGCATCATTTAATGACATTGATGTTAAAGCTGAAATAATTAATACTAAAGACAATATCGTTTTTACATATACTCCACCTGGATATTTGGATAATGGAACATATGATTTTTCAATAACAGCAAAAGCCTTAAAAGGAAATAGTCAACAAATATCTTTTAAAACATACTTTTACTTTGCTTATACAACACCACCCTCACCACCTGAAAAAAGTTTTATTGAAAAAAATATAATTTGGATAATGTTAATTGGTATTATTATTGTAGCACTTTTACTTTTACAAATTGTTATACATAAGAATATCTCATTTGAAAGTTTTATTTATATAAAAAATAAAAAAATAATACCTTTTTTCAAACCACTAATTTTTGGTCCTTTGAAAATCGATGTAAATGATGAAAAGGTAAGAAAAGCAGAATTTTATGTTAATGGTGAATTAAAAAATACTATCACTGAGCCTCCATTTGTATGGAATTGGAATGAAAAAACTTTTATGAAACATAAAATAGAAACAATAGTATATGACGAAGAAGGAAATAGTAACTCAAGCGGAGAAATGACGTTTTTTGTCTTTAATTCACCAAAACTTTTTAAATAAATATTAAATAGATTTAGAAAAAAATAATTATAATCAATTAACATTTTTGTTAGCTGTGGTGGTGTTAAAAGAAAATATTATTAATAAAAAAAAAAACCAAAGTTATGGGTACATATTTATTAATCTGAAAAGATTGAAAAATATGAAAGTTATTTTGTAAAAATGCTTGATGACTCTATTCCTAAGATACTAATTGATGTTAAACTAAATGATAGCCAAATGATTAAAATGGATGATAAAGCCTTTTAAGTAATTTCTACAAAAGGACATACTTTAAGGATTTTATATTTTTATAATGGATTATTTATTAGATATAATATTTTTGAAGGTGAAGATTATAAACATATAAAAACGATAATAGAAATATAAGAAGTTTGTTTTAATATGGCAAATCCAAAAGAAATTTTGAATAAATTGAAATGGGATAAAGAATTTAATTTAGATTTAGCTGAGATTTGGTATGTCCATAGAGGAGCACCTAAAGATACAATGATTATTTCAGGTAGAGATATTGTTAAACTTGAGAAATCATTTATGAAAACAACAAGTTCCATGATACCTTATCATAGAATTTTTAAAATATTTTATAATAATAAGATTATTTTTAAAAGAAAAAATCATTAGATTTTAACTATAAAAATCTATTTTTAGGGGATAAATTTATATATTTGGTGTTATTTAACTTTATATATAGAAGGGATTAGATAGGGTTTGTGATATGATAAACAAACAAAAATGTTCAAAATGTGGCATATTAATGAAAAAAATCCCTATAAAAAAGCTTGAATCGACATTGATAATCGAATATTATTGTGAAAAATGTGATGAATCAGTAAGATTTTATCCGGATCTTAATGAAATTAAAGCAGGATGCACAAAGATTCTCTAAAAAAATAGATAAACAGTAGAACTTGGATTTTTTATATAGAGTAGGATATGACAATTTTTTTATTTAAAAAAAATAAAAGAGCATTTTTTTAGAATGAAAAACTTTCGCAGAATATTTAGGTAAAGAAAACATTACCCAAATGAAATACAAAAATAACTGTGAGGTAAATAACATGGGTTTCCTTGAACGATTAGATAAAAATATAAATAAGCTAGAAAAACGTATTGCAAAAGAAGAAATTAGAATTACACAATTGGAAACAAAGTTTGAAAATAAAAAAATTACCAAAGCAAAATTAAATATTGAAAAAAGAAAAATCCATGAAAGAATAAAAGCTATACAATCTAGAATCCAAACTTTAAGGGGAATAACCGTAAAAGAAAAACAACACCAGTTAGAAAAAACTGAAGAGAAAAAAAGAAAACTAGAAGAAAAAGAAAAGAAAAAAGCAGAAAAAATAAAAGACAAAGAAATAGAAAAGGAAGAATAATTAACAATGACAATATTTATCGAAAAAGGAGATTTAACAAAAATTTCTTGTGATGCAATAGTAAATCCTGCTAATTCCTTTGGCTACATGGGAGGTGGTGTAGCCGGAGCAATAAAACAAGCAGGCGGAATTATTATTGAAAAAGAAGCACTTTCAAAAGCACCAATTCATGTTGGTAATGCAATTGCAACATCAGCCGGAATTCTACCATGTAAACATGTTATTCATGCACCAACAATGAATAAACCTGCAATGAGAATAGATGTTAATAATGTTAAACTTGCAACTAAAGCTGCATTTGATTTAGGAGTTAAACTAAAATTAAAAAGTATAGCAATACCAGGTATGGGCACAGGTGTTGGTGGAGTACCAACTATTGATGCTGCAAAAGCAATAACAGATATTGCTAAAGAATTTGATGATAAATTTGAAAAGATTATTTTGATTGATAGAAACGATGAAATGGTTAAATCATTCCATCAATTTTTAAAATAAAAAAAATTTGTTTTAATAAATCGGATTCACTATTTTTCCTATAAATATTATTGCACCTGTACTTTCATGTTGAATTAAAAATACAAATGGATGATCAGCATTAAATGTAGTGGACGTTATACTTGTTGTAATAATAACAGCTGTAGCAGCAGCAGCTTCAGTTCCTTCTTCATTAACTTCTACATAGGCTTTATGCAAAATATCACTTATAAACAAGTTTTTTGTTCCATCCATACCTGAAAAATCTGCATCAACCGCAGAAAAAGCTTCAATCATTCCCATTTTCGTCAAGATATTATTTAAATTATATTCTGTTTTAAATTTGAATTTTGGAATATCAATATTTATTTTTATCTCATATAAACTACTATTCCAATCTTCAATATTTACAGTATTTAATAAAGAATCTACAATTGAAACATTATTTTCTTTCGGTAGAATTACTAACATAGATAAATCATTACCTTGATAAGGTATCTTCAGAATTTGTAATCCATCTGTTTCAGTATAGTTAAAAGTAGAATCGGAAAGACTCATCATATCTACTTTAATGGTTTTACTTGAATTTACTTTAAAATCTACTTGTGACGTATATTTAGGATCAAAAGGATTTTCCCATAATCCTTTAAAATAAATAGCATTTGTTAAAACCAAATGAGTTAATTCTGATAAAGCTCCAGAATCTATCATATCTTTTATTTTACCATTAGTTTGATTTTCAATCCAACTATTGATAATTCTAGCTGCCTCTACATTTTTTGAAAAATCTAATTCATTTGCTTCAGCCATATAATAATTCTCAAGTATGTTAATATAATCTGGTAAAAAAGGATAGTTTTGTTGAATCCAAAAAGCATTAGCGGTATTAATTTTGTAACCTGTTTGTTTTTGATTCAGTAGATTATAAATTTTGCCAAATGACCCTTGTGTTGCAGAATCATTTTGTAAAAAATCTAATAGATTATACATCTGAGCAGAATTGTTTCCACGTGCACCTTCATACGCCATTGATAGTGCTACGAATATACTATATGGTGAAAAGAAAATATTTTCATTAGTATTTTCTGAAATTTTTTGATAAAAATCAAAAGAAAATTTATTTAATGAATTAACTAATGAATTTAACTTTTCAGCGGTATAATTTTTGTCATCAGCTAGTTTAACGGGTATTATATTTTCTTTATATGAATCAAAATTCATTAAATATATAATAGAAAAAATACTTGCTAAAATAATCAAAAAACTAATAGCTGTGGCAATTAAACTTAATTTTTTCATTTTCGTCACTTTAGTCAATATATTAGTAAAAAGTATATAAATTATGGGAAAACGTTTGGAAAATACCAAATGAAACAATTCAATATTATATTTTCAAATATATTAATTTTTATGATTTTTTATGATATATTCATAACTAAAATCAGTTTTAAAAAAAAACATTTTTTACTTTTTTTAAGAAAATAGAAAATTAATTAAATGTTAGATAAGATACAAATTTATACCTTTTATTAAATTAGGTATATGAGGGATATAAATTATGAGGAGAGACAATATTTTAAATAAGAAGGCTGTTGTAGGAACAATTATAATTAGTGCAGTATTACTAGTACTTTCTTTTAGTGGATGTATGGAAACTGAGCCACAAGTAAAAGAGAAGGTATTAATTTTTGGATGTGCTGGTGATGCAGATAAACTTGATCCAGCTGATGTCACGGATGGTGAATCAGTAGCAAGAACTGATAGCATCTTTGAAGGTTTGGTTGAATACAAATCAGGCTCTGCAGATATACAACCTTGTTTGGCTACTTCGTGGAATATATCAGAAGATGGATTAAATATTACCTTTAATCTAAGACAAGGAGTTAAATTTCATGACGGAACTGATTTTAATGCAGATGCTGTTGTTTTTTCATTTGAACGACAGTACAATACAAGTCATTCATACAACCAATACGGTGAGTGGGCATATTGGGGATACATGTTTAGTGACATACAGGAAGTTAAAAAAATTGATGATTATAAAGTCAATATCATCTTAAGTAAACCAAATGCTGCAATAATGACAAGTTTAGCAATGTTTACCGTTGCCATTGTAAGTCCTACTAATGCAGAACAATGGAAAGAAGATGCATTTAAACACCCTGTTGGAACAGGGCCTTTTAAATTTGTGGAATGGGTAAAAGACGATCATATCACCTTAGAGGCATTTGATGATTATTGGCGTGGAACTCCAAAATTAGATAAATTGATATTTAGAGTAATAATAGACCCCTCTTCAAGACTACTTGCCTTACAGACTCGTGAAATTCATGGGATGGAATTTCCTGACCCTGCAAGTTTTAATACAATTAATGCCGATGAGAATCTGCAACTTCTTACAGCCCCTGGCATGAATGTTGGGTATTTAGCAATGAATTGTGGTTATGGGTATAATGATACCAATAAAAATGGTGTTCGTGATTCAGATGAACCCTGGGTAAAAACTCCAGGATACTTTGAACCATTTACAAATAAATCAGTTAGACAAGCAATTAACTATGCTATCGATAAAAAATCAATTGTTGAAAATCTTTACAAAGGAACAGCAATTGTTGCAAAAAATGGAATGCCTCCATTTATGTTAGGATACAATGATCAAATTGTGGATTATCCCTATAATAAAACTAAAGCAATAGAGCTTTTAACAGAAGCAGGATATTCCAATGGGTTTGACACAACATTGTGGGTGATGCCAGTAAGTAGACCTTATATGTTTGACCCATCAAAGATTGGTGAGGCAATACAAAGTTATCTAGCTGATGTGAATATAGATGTTAATATTTACCAAATAGATTGGTCGACATATCTTGAAAAGACTCAGGCTGGAGAACATCCTATGTGTCTTCTGGGTTGGACTGGTGATAATGGAGATCCAGACAACTTTATGAATGTTCTTTATGGAGAAAATCAATGCACTCTAGGTACTGCCGGAAACGTAGCATTTTATAACAATACTCAATTACAAAATTTATTATCAGAGGCTTTACAAACTTATGATACTACAGACCGCGCCCAGCTATATAAAGATGCACAAGTTATTCTACACGAAGATGCACCATTTGTCTATTTAGCACATGCAAATCAGGCTCTTGTTTTCTTATCAAATGTAGATGGATTTGTTTTAAATCCAACTGCGCGATATTTCTTTTATCCTGTTGATTTGAAATAGAACTTAATAGAGTACTACTTGATTCTCTAATGCAAAAAGATAAACAAAGAGGGTGATTACAAGATATACTGTTGATAATATATGAAATGGTACATCATTAAAAGATTATTACAGATCATACCAGTTATCTTGGGAGTTACTCTTATCGCTTTTACTTTAATTCATATTGCCCCTGGTGATCCTGTCAGAACACTGCTTGGGCAGCACGCAACACAACAAGAAATCGAAGAAATCCGCTCAAAATATAGCTTAGATCAACCATTATATATTCAATATTTCATCTGGCTTAGTGATGTCGTAAGAGGTGATTTGGGTCGTTCTATTCTTACACATGAAGAAGTAACTATTGAGATTGCATCAAGATTTCCCAATACAATTGAGCTAGCAATCGCTGCAATGATTTTCGCGATTATTATTGGTGTATTTGCTGGGATTATCTCCGCGACAAAACAGTATTCAATCGCAGATTATTCAGTTATGGGAATTGCTCTGTTTGGGATTTCCATGCCTGTGTTTTGGTTAGGAATCATGCTGATGATGATATTCGGAGTGTTTCTTGGTTGGTTACCAATTGGTGGACGTATAGATCTTCTCATTCCATTCCAACGTATCACCGGTTTTATGGTTTTAGATAGTATAATTACGGCAAATGGAGCTGCTCTAATAAGTGTTTTAAGACATCTAATTCTGCCTGCGATTGCATTAGGAACAATTCCAATGGCAATTATTGCACGAACAACCAGATCAAGTATGCTAGAAATACTGCGTCAAGATTTTATAAGAACAGAAAGAGCAAAGGGTTTATCAGAACGTACTGTTATCTATAAACATGCATTAAGAAATGCGATGGTTCCAGTTGTTACAGTCATTGGATTGAATTTTGGATTATTACTATCAGGGGCGATATTAACAGAAACTGTATTTTCCTGGCCCGGGGTTGGTCGACTAGTTGTAGATTCAGTATATGCTAGGGATTACCCCCTTGTAATAGGTTGCATTCTTATCTTTTCACTTGTGTTTGTCATTGTCAATTTGATAACAGATATTATGTACACATATATCGACCCAAGAATTCATTATGATTAGGTGAAGAATGACAAGAAAAAGAGAGACAAAAACTCATGAATTAATCAGACGATTCAAATACAATAAATCAGCAGTTTTTGGACTCATTCTAATTCTTGCCTTGGTTTTTTTAGCTATCTTTGCACCTTTTATTGCTCCTCACGATCCAACACCATCACCTCCAAAACTTGAATATAGTTTGAAACCAGGATTTTGGAGTGATGAAGGAATTCCTGGATATCCTCTTGGAACAGATATGATGGGGAGAGATGTTTTAAGTAGAATAATTCATGGTTCTAGAATTAGCTTAACAGTAGGCTTCATAGCTGTAGGAATTGCTACTGCAATAGGTATTTTAATTGGTGTTTTAGCAGGGTATTATGGAGGATGGATCGACAGTGTTCTTATGCGTATTACAGATATAATTTTTGCTTTTCCCTCATTATTACTTGCAATAGTTATTGTAGCAGTTATTGGACAAGGTTTGGACAAAGCTATGATTGCAATTGGTATTGTATACTCGCCGCAGATGGCACGTGTTATGCGCGGATCAGTATTATATATAAAAGAGATGGAATATATTGAGGCACAGAAAGCTATTGGATCAAGTAATATGAGAATCATTTTTCGACATGTTTTACCAAATAGTCTATCGCCAGTTATCGTCTATGGAACATTAATGATGGCAAGCGCGATTCTTGATGCAGCAGCACTAGGTTTCCTAGGACTTGGTGCCCAGCCTCCTAGTCCAGAGTGGGGGGCGATGCTTTCTGAAAGTCGTTTCTACATTGTTAGTGGTTCTTGGTGGGCCGCTACATTTCCAGGAATTGCAATCGTAATTGCAGTGTTAGGACTTAACCTATTAGGAGATGGATTAAGAGATATTTTAGATCCAAGACTTAAAGAATAGGATGAAAAAATGGAAGAACTACTTAAAGTTGAAAATCTTAAGACATACTTTTTTACTCACGAAGGAACCATAAAAGCGGTCGATGGAGTTAGTTTCATAATTAACAAAGGGGAAACTCTTGGATTAGTCGGAGAATCAGGTTGTGGAAAAAGTGTTACTGCATTATCCATAATGAGATTAATACAAAGCCCTCCTGGAAAAATCGTAGGTGGAAAAATTTATTTCAAAGGAAAGGATCTTTTAGAACTTAAAGAGAAAGAAATGAGAAAAATAAGAGGATGCAGAATATCTATGATTTTCCAGGAACCTATGACCTCACTTGATCCAATGTTTACTATTGGATCAGAAATTATGGAAGTTTTGAAACTACATCAAAATTTAAAAAAGGATGTAGCAAAAAAAAAAGCAATGGAATCGTTGTATAAGGTTCGATTTCCAGATCCAGAAAAAAGAATAGATGATTATCCACATGAATTATCTGGAGGAATGAGACAACGAGTAATGATCGCAATGGCATTATCCTGTAATCCTGCACTTCTTATTGCAGATGAACCAACCACAGCCTTAGATGTAACTATCCAAGCTCAGATTTTAAAATTAATTGATGATTTGAAGAAGGAATTTAATACCTCTGTTTTATTAATCACACATGATCTTGGTGTTATTGCAAAAACATGCGACAATGTTGCGTTAATGTATGCTGGGTATATCGTCGAATACACTGATGTTTTTACATTCTTTCGGAAACCTATGCATCCTTATGCAAAAGGTTTAATGAAATCTATACCAAGATTTGATACTGATACTAAAAAGTTAGAAATAATCAAAGGTTCAGTACCAAATCTTTTAGATCTACCTCCTGGATGCCCCTTCCATCCAAGATGCGATTTCTGTTTTGATCTTTGTACCAAAAAAATGCCAGAATTGAAAAAAATGGGAAAAAATCATCTGGTTAGATGTCATTTGATGGAGGAAAAAAAATAGATGGAAAATTTAGTGGAAGTTCAAAATCTAAAAAAATATTTTTGGATGGGAGGTGGACCTTTCAAGAAAAAAGAAGCATTAAAAGCACTTGATAATGTAAGTTTTTTTATAAAAAAGAAGGAAATTTTAGGTCTTGTTGGAGAATCTGGATGCGGTAAAACTACTTGTGGAAAATTAATATTAAGAATAATAGATCCAACTGAAGGGAGTATCTATTTTGATGGTCAAAATATAACCCATTTAAAACAAAAAAGAATGAGAGAATTAAGAAAAAAAATGATGATTATTTATCAAGATCCATATGGTTCTCTTGATCCAAGGATGACGATTGGATCAACAATAGCTGAACCTTTAGAAGTACATAAATTATGCTCTACAAAAGAAGAGAAAGAAAATACAATTGTTGAACTAATGGAAAAGGTTGGATTGACACCAGATCAAATAAATAGATATCCTCATGAATTTAGTGGGGGACAAAGACAAAGAATAGGAATTGCAAGGGCTTTGGTAACAAATCCAATATTTCTAGTTGCTGATGAGCCAGTTTCTGCTCTTGATGTTTCTATTCAAGCTCAGATAATAAATTTATTAAAAAATCTTCAAAAGGATTTTGGACTTACTCTTTTATTTATTACCCATGATTTAAGTGTTATAAAACATATAAGTGATAGAATTGCTGTTATGTATGCTGGAAAAATAGTTGAATTGGCATCAACTGATGAACTTTTTAAGAATCAATTTCATCCATATACTAAAACATTAATTGCTGCTATTCCAGTACCTAACCCACTTAAGAGAACCAAGGCAACAAAATTAAAAGGTGAAGTTCCAAGTTTAATTCATCCACCATCTGGATGTCGATTTCATCCAAGATGCCCAGATTGTAAAGCTGTTTGTAAAACAACAGAACCTATAATGAGAGAGGTTCATAAAAATCATTTTGTTGCTTGTCACACTTAAAAAGAAGTTTTTTTCCAAAAATTTATTATAAAATTTAATTATCTTAGTTGTTGTTTCTAATGAATAAGAGAAAAAGCAGATTAAATTTACAAATAGAAAAAACCGAGGAATTTGTAAAATATCTTATAAAAAGAAGACACGATAATATACAAAAAAGTTTAATTAGACCACTATATCAAGAAGCATTAAAATGCCTATTTCTAGTTATTGTTTTGTTTGTTGATACACTTATTCCACTGCAAATTCTATTAGATTTACCCAATATAATCAATATCGTGCTTGCCTTGATTACACTAATTATCTTTTTGTATTTGGAAATGCGCATCTATAATCTGCTATGGGGAAATAAGGGACGTTGGTCTTTAGAAAAGTATAAAAAATCCTCTGATACAATCAAAGAAGATAAAAATTAATTTTTTATATTGATATTGTTGATGAATAATTATATTTTCATACTATATAATTAGTATTTAATTACAAAATTATCAAAACCAATAGTTTGTTGTTTTTTCAATTTAATATTTTCAACCTTTGCTAAAGGTGGACCATGATAACACCAATCAATCATTTTGTTAACTATTTCCTCTTCACCTTCAAAAACAGCTTCTACAGCTCCATCATTAGTGTTTCTAACCCATCCAGTTAAACCAAGCTCCTGTGCTTTTTGTTTTGTACTAGCTCTAAACCATACTCCTTGAACTTGCCCAAAAATAATTACATGAACATTTGACTTCATTATTATACCTTACGGTTTATATCTTAAAATTGTTCTTGGGAATGGAATGGCATCTTTGATATTATCAATTCCACAAATCCAAGCAACTACTCTTTCAACACCAAGTCCATAACCTGAATGAATAACTGAACCATATCGTCTTAAGTCAAAATACCATTGATAGTTATCAATGTTTTCACCCATTTCTTTAAGTCTTTTTTTCATCTCTTTAATATCTATGCTTCTTTGGGAACCACCTATTATTTCACCATAACCTTCTGCAGCAATCATATCAAAACATAAAGCAGTTTTTTGATCTTTTGGGTCTTTTGGTTTATAAAAAGCCATAATTTCTAAAGGGTAATTTGTAACAACAACTGGCGTATCAAAATGTTTCATTAATTCATCCTCTTCAATTGTCCTAAGGTCTTTACCCCATTGTATATTCATTTTTGCTTTTTCTTTTAATATTTTAAGTACTTCTGAATAAGTAATTGTTGGAAAGTCAGATTCAGAGATACGCTTTAATTTATTAATATCCTGATCAAGTTTTTCTAGCTCATTTTTATTATTATCTAAAACTTCTTTTAAAATGAATCTAACTTCATCTTTAGCAATCTCTGTTATATCATGTAAATTCAACCAAGCCGCTTCCATTTCGGCCATCCAAAATTCAGATAGATGTCTTGAAGTCTTTGATCTTTCTGCTCTGAATGTTGGACCCATGTTGTATATCTTTTCTAATGAAAATATTGCTGCTTCTGCATATAGTTGCCAAGACTGCGACAAATAGGTTTTATTTCCATAATATTTTACTTCAAATAATGTTGATCCTCCTTCACATTGATTTGGTTGAAGAATAGGAGCGTCAAATTCATAGTAACCAAGGTTTCTAAAAAATTTATGTATAGCTCCCACAACGGAGGATCTAATCTTAAAAATAGATGTAAGTTTTTGAGAACGAATCCATAGATGTCTTTGATCAAGTAAAAACTCAGGACTTTGATCTTTTACAATTGGAAAAGGTTCTGCAAAATTTATAATATTAATTTTTGTAACTTGAATTTCATATCCACCTGGGGCGCGTTTATCTTCTTTAACTATGCCTTTTAATTTTAAAGAAGATTCAACCAATGCTTTTTTTGCATCTTCAAATTCACTATCATGTAGATTTCCTTTTTTTACAGTAGCCTGGATAATACCAGAAACATCTCTTATAACCATAAAAACAATATTTCCACTAGAACGGGTACGATATATCCATCCTCGAAGGTCAATTTCTTTTTTTGTTTTTTTCCCTTTTAGAATTTCTTCAATTTTAATCCATTTATTAATCGCCATATTGAACCACTTATTTATTAATATAAGCTTAGAATACAGAAATTACAATTTCATATAAAAAGTAATCTCAAAACTCAAAAGTATAAAAAATTGTAAATTAATTTATTAATTTATTTGATATTATTTCTATATTTTTATTACATAACAGTTTTTAGACTTAAATTTCATTTAAAAAAATATATTCTGTTTACAGAGCAGTTGGAGAAAATTTTATGAATCCAGTCATCTAATGAAACATATTTTTTAAAAAAAAAGTATTTTTTAATTTCTAGTTTGAAAAAAATATTTGCCATTTGCATATGAAAATTAATTTCACCTCTTTTTTTTTATTATTTTATTATTTTGTTCTGTTAATTGTGTAGTTAATGTGTAATTTTAACAATATTTATAAACTAAGAATTTTATCATTTTTTAATTATATTTAAATAGAAAAATATATAAGTTATCAAATTAACTTTTTATAATAGTAAATAATATTATATAATACCATCAATATATGGAAAAATATATTAACCCGTAATTTAACACACAATATTGAAAAAATTAATAAATGAACACAATCTAGTTTATGCTCTTAGCATAAAATGCGTTATTATTAAAAATATGGGGAAGTTATATGAAAAAAATAATAATGGGTATTTTCATAAGCGTTATAATTATTACATCTGCTTTTTCAGCTGCAGTCGTT
>SMTZ1_10015991_pt1 | contig 13158 bp, 17 predicted proteins | sample DeeMarSWOR136_30_FD_25667 | JGI IMG/M metagenome (IMG submission 25667) | reverse complement strand
GCGGTGTTACCGCCGTGGCCGTTTATGAATACCACCTTCCTCACTCCGTGGCTTGCTGCTGCCAAGGCCAGCGACCTCATGTAATCCCTGAAGACCGGTGGTGGGACCCAGAGGCTCCCCGGGAACTGCCTGTGGTGCTCCGAGACACCGATGGGTACAACTGGGAGCACTGCCACGCCGGTCCTGTCACCGATTGCGCGGCTGAAGGCCGCTGCAACCAGGTGGTCAGTGCCCAGTGGGTTGTGGGGGCCGTGCTGCTCCGTGCTTCCAACCGGTATGAGAGCCACGTCGCTCTCCTTGAGGACCCTCGCGGCGTCCTCCCAGCTTATCTCTGCGAGTTGAACCATGAGTACACTCAGTGCCGACTCGATATTTCCGTTTAACTATCTCAGCCGAAGTAAGATCTTGATCGCATCGGAAACGATTTCAATTCGGGGAATAATTTGAAAACGTTCCGCAGAGTTGGCAGATATGACGGACGCATTCGGTAGGTCGCTACAGGCGTACCTCAGTGGAGAGACAGCCGTTCATGTGATAGAGCGGGAAGACGGCTACATCGACGAGATAGATACGGCTGTATATTTTCACGAGTACGACGAGTGGGAGAGGCACGAGCGGGAGGCGATACTGGAGGCGAGGGGGCGCGTCCTAGATGTCGGCTGTGGCGCAGGGAGGGAGGCACTACAGCTCCAGGAGATGGGCCTCGACGTCGTGGGAATCGACCTCTCCCCCCTAGCCCTAGAGGTCTCTAGGCAGAGGGGCGTACGGGACTGCAGGCTCATGGACCTCAGGAAACTTGGCTTCCCCGACGGATGCTTCGACACCGTCGTGATGTTCGGGAACAACCTGGGCATCGCAGGCGACATAGAGCAGTGCCGCAGGGCTTTCCAGGGTCTCCACAGGGTTACGGGGGAAGACGCCATCATCATCGCATCCTCCAGGAACCCGCTGGAGACCGACAATCCTGTGCATTTGTTGTACCATGAGCGCAACAGGAGGAGGGGGCGGCCACCAGGCCTCGTCAGGATACGCATAGGCTTCGAGGGAGAGTTCGACGACTGGTTCGAGTTCATCATGGTGGGCCCGGAGAAGCTTCAGGAGTTGCTGGAGACCACGGGCTGGGTCCACGAGAGGACCTACACCTCAGGGGGCGCCAACTACACTGCCATACTAGAGAAAGGCCGAGACAACGTGTAGGCTTTTAAACCCCATCAAACTCATTAGAGCCGTGACTTCATTTGATTCCTAAACTTGGAGACGGTGAGCAGAAGGTCTTCTTCAGGGCTGGAGGAGAGTGGTGCTACCTCTGGACTTCCAGAGACTTCCGCGCTGATGAGCCAGCACCCGTTGTCATCCACCACCACGGGGCCAGGGGCCACGTGAGGGAGGGCTCAGCCGACTGGCTTGAGGCCGACTACAAGGTCGCCTACCTCAAGGCCGTCATGAGGGGCGGCGGCTGCGCAATAGCCGGCTCCCACGCCTGCGGCGACCACTGGGGGAACCCCGAGTCCGTGAGGGCGAACGGAGCCCTCTACGAGGCTCTGGCTGAGTGCCCCCAGGTCGATGCCAGCAGGCTCGGCCTCATGGGGGGCGGCCTCGGAGGCGCCCTCGTCTGGAACTCGGTCCTTGGCCCCCTGGCGGGAAGAGTGAAGGCTATCGCCGTCATGCAATCCGTAAGGCGTACGGACTGCCCGAGGAGACCACAGACGAGGACGCCATAAATGTCGTGGCGCCCCACGACCCCCTCCCCAGGCTCCAGAGGCTGAAGCATGGTACTCCCCTGCCCAAGACGGCGATATACCACGGCGCGGTGGACGAGAACATACCCCCCGCCACGAACGCGGTCCCATTGGCCGAGGCGCTGAGGGGGGCGGGAGGGGAGGTGGACCTTCAGCTCTTCCCCGATGTGGGGCACAACGTCTACGGGATGGGGAAGCCCATGGAGGAGCGTCTGGAGGCCTTCTTCGCCGCCAGCCTCTGAACCGGGTGAGGAGACTTGGACCTCAAAGCAGTACTGGACGACGTCCCCGACTATGAGGGCTTCCTCACCGTCGACGAGCTGAACGAAAGCTCCAGGGAACTGGCGGAGGAGTTCGACCACGTCCGCCTGCTCAGGGCCGGCGTCTCCACCGAGGGGGAGGCTATCCACGCCCTGAGGATAGGCGAGGGCTCCAGGAACGCCCTCCTCTTCGGCTTCCCCCACCCCAACGAGCCGATAGGCGCCATGACCCTCGAGTACCTCTCCAGGAGGCTGGCCGAGGACGACGACCTGAGAGGTGAACTCGACTACACCTGGCACATAGTGAAGTGCATCGACCCCGGAGGCGCAAGGCTGAACGAGGGCTGGTTCAAGGGGGAGTTCAGCCCCCTCAGGTACGCCCTCAACTACTACAGGCCCCCCGGCAAGAACCAGGTCGAGTGGACCTTCCCCGTCGACTACAAGACCCTCCACTTCCACACGCCTCTGCCCGAGACCCGCGCCCTCATGGCCCTAATAGACGAGCACAAGCCTGACCTCATGTACAGCCTCCACAACGCAGGCTTCTGCGGAGTCTACTGGTACCTCGGCGACGACGCCCCCTCCACGTACCCCAGGCTCCACTCCATTGTCTGGGACCAGGCCCTACCCTTACACATGGGGGAGCCCGAGACACCCTACATCGAGAAGCTGGACGACGCCATATTCAGGATGTTCGGCGTCGAGGAGAGCTACGACTTCAACGAGAGGCACTCCGACGTCGACCCAGCCACCATCATCCAAAACGGGACGAGCAGCCACGGCTACCTCCGCAGCGTCTGCGACGGTTTCACCCTCGTCTGCGAGATGCCCTACTACTACGACCGGAGGGTCACCGACGACTCCCCCTCGGACGTCGACAGGAGGAAGGCGGTCCTCGATGGCATCGAGCGGGGGGAGGAACTCTACCACTACCTGGAGCCCAGGCTCCGGAAGATCGCCGCCAGGGCCAACAAGGCGTCCAGGCTCTACGCCACGGTCTCCGACTACATCGAGAACTTCGAGAGGAGGAACGCTCCGAGGAGGAGGCACGCCGAGACCACAGAGGAGTACGAAGGAAAAGCCACCGTTGCCCAGGAGTTCGACTCCAGGGTCTCCACCAGGTTCTACTCGATGCTGAGGCTCGGCATGATCCTCAGGGTCGCTGACGAGGCCCTCGCCTCAGGAGCGGACAGGGAGGTAGAGCTCGCCAGGGAGGAAGTCCACAGCAGACTCCTGGAGACCAACGACGCCGTGGCCGGGGAGGCGGAGATCGAGGTAATCCCCATCAAGAAGCTCATTAGGACCCAGCTGGGCAGCGGCCTAATGTTGGCGGAGCACCTCATGAGCAGGTGAGAGGGGCCCCTCAATTATTATACTCCGTCGGATCAGTCATTCAGCGAAAGTCGATGTTGGAGAAGGTGAAGGTCGCCGCCGCCCAGGTAGCCCCAGTCTTCATGGACAGGGAGGCGACGATCGACAAGGCCTGCAGGGCGATTGAGGAGGCGGGTAAGGCCGATGCGAGGCTCGTGGTCTTCTCGGAGACCTTTGTGCCAGGTTACCCCTACTGGAGGGGGGTCCAGCCCATATCCCGGCTCTCCGACCTTATGGTGGAGTACCAGAAGAACTCCCTGCTGATACCAAGCTACGACACCGACGTGCTCTGCGACGCCGCGGCTGAGGCTGGGACCGTGGTCGCCCTCGGCTGCTCGGAGATGAGCGACCTAAGGGGGAGCGAGACCCTCTACAACACCATACTGTTCATCGGCGACGACGGGGAGATCCTGGGTAGGCACAGGAAGCTGATGCCGACCCACGCTGAGCGCATCGTTTGGGGAATGGGTGACGTGAGGGACGTCAGGGTCTTCAACACCTCGGTGGGGGTGGTCGGGGGGATGGTCTGCTACGAGCACCACATGACGCTGCAGAAGGCGGCGATGGCGGCCCTCGGCGAGGAGATCCACTGCGCCGTCTGGCCCGGCTGGTGGGTGATGGAGCGCCACCCGGGCGCGAAGAGGAGGTACGGGGAGGGGGACTCGACCCGCCTCTGCGACATCGAGCACGCCATCAGGGAGTGCGCCTTCGAGACCCAAACCTTCGTAATCAGCGTCAGCCAGTACATCCCCGACGACCAGATGCCCGATTACTGCAAGGACTTCAACATCGCCGCAGGAGGCAGCTGCATCGTCAACCCCGCCGGCGTGTTCCTGAGGGAGCCGGTCCTGAACAGGGAGGAGATCATCTACGCCGAGCTGGACGCCGACGACCGCCGGCACACGAAGGCCTACTTCGACGCCCTCGGTCACTACACGCGGTGGGACGTGATGCGCCTCGACCTGAGGGGAGAGCCGGCTGAGCCCCTCACGGAGGAGAGCGGACCTTGGGACATCGACGACGAAACGGTTACGCTCCTCGCCGACAAGTACGAGCTGGATCCGGAGAAGGTGAGGAGGCTCTTCGACGACTTCCTGGGCTGAGAGCCAGTTCGCCATGAAAGTTGTGAAGAGCGGGTTAGGAGCCGAAGAAGCGGCCCATCACGTAGGCCCCCAGGAACATGGCGGCGATCCCGGGAAGGACCATGAGGTTGCCTATACCTATGCTCGCCAGTGAGGAGCCCGGGCACTGACCTGAGAGGCCCCAGCCGATGCCGAAGATGACGGCCCCTAGAAGCGTGTTCCTAGTGAGATCACGGCTCCGGGGCTTGAACTCTCCACCAAGGATGGGCTTCGCCACGAAACGGGGGATGATGTTGATTGCGATGAAGGTCGTGCCGGTTGCCACTCCCATGAGCAGGATCAGGCCGTAGTCCTTGAGCTGAAGGAAGCTGAGCACTACCTCTGGCTTCGCCATGCCACCCCAGGCGAGGCCGAAGCCGAAGACGAGGCCGCCCACGAACAGGATGACGTTACGATTATTCATGGCAGCACCCCCAGGAACTGGACGACATGGGCCGTGATAACCCCGAAGATGATGAAAGTTATGACAGCGAAGAGGGAGGTCGTGGACAGGGACGCGATGCCGCTTATCCCATGGCCAGAGGTGCACCCACTTGAGAGCCTCGTCCCCAAGCCCACGAGAAAGCCGCCCACTAATATCCTCCACAGCTGGACCCTCGTCGTCCAGAAGCCCTCAGGGGAGACAGTCAGGGCGTAAATGGCCGCTCCAAGAATGACACCTACTGCGAAGAATAGCCGCCACTCTCGGGACTCTAGGTAGCTCTTCCTCTGGAAGTAGGGTATCTTGGAGAAGTAGGATATCGTGGTGCTGAAGAGGCTGCTCTGAGTCGCGTGGAGCCCCGTCAACACGTAGACGAAGGCGACCCCCAAGCCGATAATCAGACCCCCTATAATATAGGGGGAGATGCCGATGGGAAACATGTTTGAAAGGAATTGATGGCCGAGTAAAAAGGTTATCAAGCGTTGACTATCGCAAACAGCCCTCGGAGGAGAGGATGCCGTCAAGCTCCTCGACGGCCTCCTCGAACTTCCTGAAGCCCACGATCTCCCCCACCTCGGCGCCCCCACAGAAGACCTTCATTGTCGGCGTCTGCTCGACTCCCATGCCTTCAGCCAGCCTGAGATTCCCAATGCTCTTGAGCATGTTCATCCTGAGGAATCCTACTCCTCCCCCGTAGTAGCCGGGTAGCCGGTCGTAGACGGGCTTGAACATCTGGCAGTAGCTGCAGGACCTCACCCAGAACTCCAGCACGATCGGCATATCCGAGGTTGTAACAGCTTCCTCGAAGTCCTCGGCCATGATGTCTGAGATGCTCTCCAAGAAGAGACACCTAATATAGCGTATTGCGGGAGGCTTTAAACCGTATCAGCTGGGTCAGACACTACGGACACTCTGAGAAAGATGGAGAAAGGGGGAAAATATGTAAATCACTTTACGACGGGATAGCCCGCCTTCTTCCAGGTGTCCATGCCCCCGAGGACGTTGTGGATGTTTTTCCGGCCGGCCCTGAGGAGGATGCTGGAGGCGAAGCTGGACCTCGTGCCAGACTTGCAGACCACGGCCACCGGCTTCCCCTCAGGGACGTCCCGCAGGCGCTTCTCCAGGAGGCCGACGTAGATGCTCAGGCTTCCCTCTATGTGGCCACTCAGGTACTCATCCCTGCTCCTCACGTCCAAGATTAACCAGTCCTCGCCCCCGTCCAGCCTCTCCTTGAGGTCGACGACCGTCAGCAGGTCGAGCCTCTCCATCGGCATGAGCGCCTTGTACCAGGAGACGATGCTGGGCACTAGGTATCCTCCGAGATCGTCGTACCCGATCCTCAACAGGTTTCGGGCCACGTAGTCGAGGTGGTTCGTGTCCCCCAGCAGCAGGAGGATGGGCCTGTCGTAGGGCAGCACCCAACCCCCGAGCCCCAGCCTCTGGAGGGCGAGGTTGTATGAGCCCTTGACGTGGCCGGCTCCGAAGGATGGGGGAGGACGTGTGTCCACGACCACCGCCCCGGCGTCCATCTTGGCCTTGAACTCGCTGGGCGAGAGGGCGGGGGGGCTGGGCCCGGCCCCGACGAAGGGTGCTCCCTCGACGTTGAACCTCTCCATCATACGGAAGTAGGGGGCGTACTCGTGGTGCTCCTCCGCCTTGAGGTCGATGAACTCCTCTCTGCCCTTCTGGAGGACGGGGTTCATGAGGCGCTCCAGGCCGAGGGTGCTCAGCTCGCGATCGGCGATGCCACCGCCGCAGACGGAGCCGGAGCCGTGGGCCGGGCAGACGACTACGTGGTTGCCCAGCGGCAGGAGCTTGTCGAAGATGCTGTGGTAGAGGTTCTCCGACCACTCCCTACTCTTCCCGGGCCCGCCGAAGTCTGTGCGTCCGACGTCGCCCACGAAGAGGGTGTCACCGGTGCAGACAAGAACCGTCTCACCTCCCGTGGCGAGGTCCGTGACGGCGTAGGAGGTGCATCCCGGGGTGTGGCCGGGGGTGTGGATCGCTGTGACCTTCAGCTTTCCGACGCTGAACTCCTGCCCGTCCCTGACCTTTTTCCCGTACTTGAACTCGGGCCAGGGGCCGTGGTAGATCTCCGCACCGGTCATGCTGGCGAGCTCGAGGGAGCCGATGATGTAGTCCTCATTCCTGTGGGTCTCGAAGACGTACTTTATGCGGACTCCATGCCTCTGGGCCAGGTCGACGTAGACCCTGCAGTCCCTCATGGGGTCGACGACGAAGGCCTCGTTCCCTGATCCGATGAGGTACGATAGGTGTGACACGACCTCAGACTTGACCTTCTCAAAAATCATTTTAAAAAGACCATTGACACTAGAACATAAATAGTTTACACTCTTGTTCGAGAGGTCTCACCGTCTCGTCGAAGAGTTGAAGGATGCAGGTCTCCGATGAAGTTCTCGACAAGATTCGCAGCTGTCGTCGCCTTGACGGTGCTCGTCCTCCTCATGCCGGCACCGGCAGGCCTCTCCGAGGCGGGTAAGAGAGCTATGGCCGCGTTCGTCTTCACAGCAAGCATCTTCGCCCTGCAGCCGGTTCCCCTCCCCTTCGCCGGGCTGATGGTGCCCGTCGTCCTCGTCCTCCTCGGCGTGGCGAGCTCCGCCCGGGCCTTCGAGACCCTGTCGAGGCCCATCATCATACTCATCCTGGGAAGCCTGTTCCTTGCTGAGGCCCTGAGGAAGCATGGAGTGACGAGGAGGCTCGCTCTTATCTCTATAGTCGCCTCGGGCGGGGGCGTGGGCCGCCTCCTGCTGGGTATGATGGCGATAGCCGGGCTGCTCTCCATGTGGATGGAGAACACGGCCACGGCGGCGGTCCTCATACCCGTAGCCCTCACGATATCTAGCCAGGTCGAGGACGAGGAGAGGTCCAGGGAGCTGCTCGTCCTCCTGGTGTTGGGCATCGCCTACGCCGCGAGCATAGGAGGCATGGCCACTGTCACGGGCTCGGCCTCCAACGCGGTGGCCTCGAGCTTCCTGGCCGAGGTCACACCTTGGACATTTCTGGACTGGATGAGGTACGGGATTCCCGCCTTCCTCCTCGTCTTCCCACTGACCTGGTTGGCCCTGAAGAGGCTGGTCAAGGTGGGGATGGAGAGCCTTGACATCTCCAGGGCCAGGGAGGACCTGGACAACCTGGGGCCGATCCGGGGCGTCGAGTGGGAGACGATCGCTACACTGAACGTTACCATCCTCTTCTGGATAGCTGGATCGTACGTCGAGCCTATATTGGGCCTGCCGCCGATGGCGCTCTCCCCGTCCGTGGTGGCGATTATGGCCGTGGCCTACCTCGCCCTGAGGGGGGTCATCGAGTGGGAGGACGTCAGGGGGGTGAGCTGGGGCATGTTCTTCGCGATATCAGCTGGCCTCTCCCTCGGTGAGGCGCTTGTGAGGACGGGGGCGACCGACTGGCTGAGCGGGCTCATCAGGCCGGTGATCTTGGGTACGCCTCTGCTCTTTAGCCTGCTTTTCCTGGTCTTCATGTCCTCGCTGCTGACAAACGTCGTCAACAACGCCACAGTGGCGGCGGTGTTCGTCCCGATCCTGATCAGCATCGCTAGGATCGACCCCTCCTTCAACTCGGTCCAGCTCGTCCTCCCCTTAACTCTGGCCACCACCTTCGGGTATGCCCTCCCCTCTGCCTCGGGCAGGATGGCCCTCATCTCAGCGACGGGCATCGTCGACAGGGGCTTGATGGTGAGGGTGGGAATGATCGTGACCCTCATGAGCGCCTCCGCACTGGCGGTGCTCTTCTACGCGTTTATAGTCCTTGGGTTGATATAGATTGAAGAGTATGTGTATCTCGACTCGCGAACGTTGTCCAGCAGATGAGACTGAACTGATGGAGGTTTCTACGGGTTGCGCGTCCTAGTCGTTGGTGCCGGCCGGGTAGGCTCGAAGGTGCTTCTGCAGCTCAGGAAGAACCCGGCGATCACGGTCTTCACCGTCGACCCCCGTGAGGAGCCCCAGGCAGTGCAGGATGGGATCATTGAAGTCGTTGACTACAGGAGGGAACTCACCCCGGGGAACTCACCCCGAGGGAGCTGGAGGACGTGATCTCCCTTGTGTCCCCCGCCCTCGTTCTCGTCACGACCTCCGGCGAGGACATCGGGCGCACGGGGATACCGGGGCTCGACATGCTCGTGGAGGCCCTCAGGGGGGAGCTGGAGGCGACGGCGGAGGTGCCCATCATAGCAGTTTCGAGGGCGAGCGGCTAGCACGCGATGAGGGCGAGCTCAGCCCCTAAAGGCCTCCGAGGGGGAAACGATGATTAACCCAGGCGACGTAAGGGATAGGGATATGAAGACCGGTTTCGATCTGGGTAAAGCCAGGAGGCTCATGGAGGAGCTGGGCCTAGACGTGGTCGTCGCCACCTCCCACGACAACGTCTACTACGCCACACATAGCGAGATAATGACGATAAGCATGTTGAAGAGGCTCGCCGCGGCCTTCCTCCCCTTGGAGGGGGAGCCCGTGTTCGGGGTCCACGCTAACGAGGAGGTCACCGCTCGGGAGACCACCTGGATAGAGGACCTGAGGGTATACGAGGGAGGAGAGTGGGAGCCCCTGAAGCCCATCGGCTTCGTCGCCGAGGTCCTGAAGAAGATGGGGCTGGAGGACGCCCGGGTCGGCTTCGAGCTCCTCGACGTCCCCGGCCTCTGCCTCGACTACCTGAGGGAGCTCCTGCCCACCGCTGAGCTCGTGGACTGCCAGCCTGTCTTCGACAAGCTGAGGTCGGTGAAGTCCCGGGAAGAGCTGAGGCTGCTCTGCGAGGCCAACATGGCGACGGCCAAGGCCATAACCGTGGCCTTCGAGATGGCGAGGCCCGGGGATACGGAGAAGGAAATAGCCAGGGACATGATGGACCTGACCATCGAATACGGGGCCGACAGCGTCGCCTTCATGACCTTCGGGGCCGGGAGGAACGTCTTCGAGACACACCACATCCCCGGGGACTACAAGATCAAGGAGGGCGACCTCCTCCACGTCGACTTCGGCGCCTTCTTCGACGGCTACTACTCCGACATATCCAGGATGGCCGTCGTGGGGGAGCCCGACGCAGACCAGACGCGTGCGTACGAGGTAGCAGTCGGCGCCGAGTGGGCCGCCGCCCAGGCGATGACCCCCGGGGCCGCCGTCATCGACGTCCACAACGCCGTGAAAGGCTTCTACGAGTCCAAGGGCTACGGCTACGACAGGGCCTTCATAGGCCACGGCCTCGGCATAGGCTGCCACGAGTACCCCTTCCTGGGGCCCTCCCACGGGGACTGGGTGCTGGAGCCCGGGATGTTCTTCCAGGTGGAGCCCAGCCTGACCATCGGGAAGGCCCGGGTGCACACCGAGGACTCCTTCGTCATCACCGAAGACGGGGCCGAGAACGTCTCCCTCTACAGGGACGTCTCGGAGCTCCAGAGGATAAGGTGAGCCCCGTGTCCCTGGAGGCAAGGACCCACACTGCGCTCCACGTCCTGAAGGGCGCCGTCGTCAAGGTGCTGGGAGCCAAGTGGACCGCAGGCGTCTACACGAGCGGCAGCCACGGCAGGCTCACCGTCCAGTTCGACAGAAAACCAACGGAAGAGGAGGTGGCGCGGATCGAGGGGCTTGCCAACGACAAGATCGGGGAGGACGCCGCCGTGGAGGTCCTCCAGATGAGCAGGGAGGCCGCGGAGGCGAGGTGGGGGGACGCCATCTACGACGTCTTCCCCCTCCCGGAGTCCATCAGGGAGCTGAGCGTCGCCCACATCCCCGGCTGGAACGTTAACGCCTGCAACAAGGAGCACACAGATACGACGGGGGAGATCGTCGGGATAAGGATCTCGAAGACTCGATTCAGGCAGAGCAAGGGGCTTCTGGAGATCTCCTACGACGTAAACCCCGGATAGCCCGAGGAAGCAGGAGGCTGCTTGGAGAATCGTCTTGGTAAACAAGACCGATGCTTCAACCATCCAATCCTTCTTGAGGAGCCGTTATATACTCATCAAGGTATGAAGTTGCCTTGATGGAGGTGTGGAGAGACGGCGTCAAAGTATAGGGTCTACAGGTTCGACATCAAGATGACTGATGACCAGACGAGGCTTGAGAGGTTCCTCAACAGCCTGGAGGGCGAGATCGTGTCCATCATCCCAAACGTGACTCCCAAGTTCACGCCGGGCGGAATGGGCGCCGAGGTCGACTTCCTCTACATCGTGGAGAAGACGACGTAGACCGGTGTAAGGCGGCAAGAGGCTTTCGAATGGCCGGGACCCATTTTTTATGAGACTCAGCTTCGCATATTAAACCAGTTTTATTGAAAAAATTTGATAGTGATGGGGCTCCTATCGGGCGTCCTCAGCCCCTAGACTTCAGGGCGTCCGTGATGTCCACGCCCCTGAAGTGTTCGGCGAAGTCCGTAAGGTAGTCGACGAGCCTGGACAGCGTCTCCCTGCCCCTCTCGTAGAGCTCATCTACGACCTCATCACCCATGACGGGCGGCCCATCGACATCTGTGTCCCAGGACTGGACGGGTATGGTAATCCTTGCGCCCTTATACTCGAAGCTGTTGAATCCCGTGGGCTTTATCTCTTCGCCGAGGATGCTCCTCATCGTGTAGGTGTCACCCCACTCCCCCTTGTAGCCGGTGCCCCTGAGGTCTGCGATCTCCTTGCCGCCTATGGCGAGGGAGACAGCCAGTTCCGTGACGTAGACGCCCCTCTCCGGGTTAAGCTCGGGCATGATCTGGGTGACGATGCTCCACCACTCCGGGATGGCCGTCAATACGCCGAGCTCCCTCGCCGCCCTGGCCGCCCTTATCAGTGTCTCCCTGTTGCCACCGTGGCCGTTGAGGACGATCACCTTCCTGACGCCGTTTCTGCTGAGGCTCCTGAGGATGTCGAGGTAGAAGCCCTCCAGGGTGCCCGGGGAGATGGAGATGGAGCCGGGGTAGTACCTCTGCTTGTCGTTCTCCCCGTAGGGGAGGAGGGGCAGGGTGACTATGCCCGTCCTCTTGCCCACCTCCTCGGCGAGCCACTCCACGGAGCTGGAGTCGATGCTGATGGGCGTCGGCCCGTGGCCGTGCAGGGTGCCGACGGGCAGGATGGCCGTGTCGCACTCCTTGAAGGCCTCCTCGGCCTCCTTCCAAGACATGTCCCATAGACGATGTTTCATCCGGTTAACGCTCCACAGAGAGTTAAGCGCCGCCGATTTAATACTTGCCAGGAGATGTGAGGCGTCTCTGTGGGGGACCCAAAGCCAATTAAGGTTCTCCAGGGAGGTGGTTGTGGGGGATGAACGCTTGTCAGATGTCTTCAACCGAGCTCTCCTGCTGACGATGACGGCCCGCTTCCTGGAGAGCGAGTACGGTGAGGGAGCCCTCGAGGCGCTGGCGGAGTGGAAGGAGGGGAGGAGCAGGGAGAGGTGGAGGAGGATAGCCGAGGAGACGGGGAGGGGCGACCCCGAGTACTTGCTCAGGCTCTTCACCGATAGGGTCCACGAGTTCGAGGTGATCAGGTGTGACCGGGAGTCGCTGGAGGTGAGGGTGACGAGGTGCGCCCACGCCGACGCCTTCAGGGAGCTGGGCGCCCCGGAGGTGGGTCACAGGATGATCTGCATGGGGGACCACGCCGTTGTCGAGGGGTTCAACCCGGAGATCAGGTTCAGCAGGCCGGGGACCCTGATGGAGGGAGGGGACTGCTGTCACTTCAGGTTCGAGCTATACCAGTGAGAAATAGGAGGCTGGTCAGGGCCGGGGGGACCTCTCCCGGGCCTTGAGGCCGTTCCAGATGATGAAGAGGCCGAAGGCGATGGGGATGATGGGCCAGAGCCTGTCCCAGCTCGCCCAGCCGTAGCCGTACCAAGAATCCATGAGGGAGATGACGCCCGCGAATATGATGAGAAGGCCGACGAAGGCGGCCCAGGTCTGGGAGTCCTCCCCCTTCTCCATGCGCTCGTCCTTCTCCCCCTTCTCCGACTTCTCGCCCTTCTCCCCTTTCTCGTCCTTCTCAGATCTCCTCCTGATGTGTGGGGGCGGGATTCCCGCCTTGAGGGTAGTGCCGCACCGGGTACAGTAGACGGATTCCTCTGGGTTCTCAGCGCCACAGTTGGGGCAGTACGTGATCTTCTTCGCGGTGTCCTCTGTGGGCTCTGTCATTTTTAATGCACTGTTACTAAGAGTTAGTGTAGCGTTTTTAAGACTTCGTATGGGGCTGCTTTCCATAAGGGCTTAGAGAGGGC
>SMTZ1_10011633_pt1 | contig 13161 bp, 8 predicted proteins | sample DeeMarSWOR136_30_FD_25667 | JGI IMG/M metagenome (IMG submission 25667) | reverse complement strand
CTCAGCAGGGCTTACCAATGGAAGACTTTGAAGAATTAGTAAAGGCTTCCGGCCACACCCTCGACGAGGTCCAACAGCGCATCCGAAAAGGACTGGGATATCAGCAAATTATAGAGGCCCAATGGTCCGGAAGAATAGACGTTAACGACGAAGATGCTCGAAAGCACTATTCCGAAAATAAAAGTCAGTTCGAAACCCCCGAACAGTTCAGGGCAAGTCATATCCTGATAAAACCCGACCCTAACGCTGACCCGAACCAAGCCAAAGCAGCCGCCAAAGCCAAGGCCGAGGACCTGCTTAAACAAATCAGGGACGGAGCGAACTTTGCCGAATTAGCCAAAGCTGAATCGGCCTGCCCATCAGCAGCAAGAGGTGGTGATTTGAATTTCTTCAGCAGAGGCCAAATGGTGCCGCCCTTTGAGCAAGCGGCCTTTGCATTAAAAGTCGGACAGGTCAGCGACGTCGTGGAAACCAGATTCGGATACCACATAATAAAACTCACAGACCACAAAGACGCCAGCGTTACAACTTTTGAGCAGGCCAAAGATGATATAGTGAATATGTTGGAGCAAAGAAAGCAGGCTGAACTGGCCGAAAGTTACATCGAATCGCTCAAGGCCGATGCCAATATCGCTTATTACTGACAAAAAACAGCCCAGGCCCTGTGTGACCTCCGTCTTGTCCATCGTAGCTTTAGTGAAGATGGAAGTATTAAAGAAGGACCCGTGCCGGGGCGTTAAATATTAAACGAGCGCAAGTTTTTTCATTCGCCCGATAAGCTCATCGCCCAGCCCTGTTTTCCGGGCTATGTGTTCTTCGATTTCGGTAACGAAACTGTTTCCTTCAAACGTCCCCCTGACCTCTTTGAAATCGCCACACCTTGTCTCTTTATCGCCGTCAAGGCCGTATCCGATTTGGGCGATGGCGGCGAATTCCTTCTTAGCGTCCGAATAAAGCATATGGTCAAGCTTTACGACCACCTCTTTCCATCCCGCAATCATCTCCACAATATCATCAGCCGTTACCGTATCGAAAGTTTTACCGCAGCGCCGCTGCAGCACCTCCGCCGCCCAGGCCCATTCGTAGGCCGCGTAATTTTTATGCATCTGACGAAAGGCTTCCACCACCTGCTCTAACGTGCTGACGGTCTCGTTTTCTATATCGTCGAGCAGCTTTTGAACCGCTTCCTCTGGTGCAAAAAGGCCGGCTAAATCCACCCATTTGCCCGTCCCGACCTTACTCTCCGACCAAAGCACAGAGCGAAGCTCATCGACGCCGTTAAACTGTTTGTCACGCAGTCGCTTTATCAGGCAGTTGCCCAGAAACTTATTAATGCCTATCTCGTACAATTCAATACCTCTGTCCAGCGCCGAATTTTTAATCTTGACGCTGTGATAAGTGAAGTAATCCGAAGTTTCACCGGATGCCTCCTTTAGGTCTTTCAATAATTGTGAGCCGTTGAGCATTTTTTGAATCGTATATGGACTAAGCAGCTTGAAGTTTATAAGGTCCAGCTTGTTCGGGGCCTTGCGTTTGTCTCGTTTCGGCCATTTCCGCGCATCACGAACAGTGCCTACGCTGCGCAGATTCACAGCCGGCGCAAGAATACTTTCGTCTTCGTGCTCAATCAGATACGAAAACGGCAAATCCGACGTGTCCGAGTTTCGGTAGTGTCTGCCCATCACAACGGTAAATGCCCCCACCTTGGCAGGCCAGAGCATATAAGAATCGCTGGCCGTCTTCGAGCCTCGCTCGACAACCCCCTGGTGCACAGGGCCCAGTTTATACATATGGTTACTCTGGTTCGTCCCGCTGCCCGCATTGAGGAACGAAAACAGCCCCGCAATCAGCAGCGTGGACTTGTGGTGTGTAACCGTGTAGGGCCCCGCAAATATGGCGCAGGCCTCACCGTGAAAACCCCCGCAGTTAGCAAAGAACACCGAGCTTTCCGCCGAATACTGCTTTGCCAGCTCCGTGCCCTGACCCACAAAGCATTTCGCTATAACCGTACCGTCGGTAACTATCGAGCCGCTGCAGCAGATAAAGTCCTCGGCAAAAACACCAGGCCCGATATAAACAGGGTCCTGACCGCAGCTGTTGACTGAGCCGTTTTCTAATCTGTTGACGCCCTCAAGCACTGCCGCAGGCCCAACCTTAACATCTTTAATTATTCGGCAGTTGATAAGTTTCGCGCCTTCGCCCACCAGCCCCATCGAAGAGGCCACAGAGGCCGTGTAATCAGCTATCATTTTCCTCAGCTTCCCAATCGCTGCAGGCCTGTGCCGATAAAATGCCATCATATACGCCGTCTGTGCCGACAAATGGTCGTATATCGGTATCTCACGACCGCCGGCCTCATTGACAACCGCAACCTCAGTGCCGTTACCAAAAGAACTCTCACCCTCAACATAAAGGATGTCAACACTCTCTATTATCACATCATTTTCGATTACATAGTTGGCGATGTAATTCTTCACGTGGTTAATATATACATTATTGCCGATACGGCAGTTATGGATTGTCGCGTTACTGATGCCTGCCGGCCTCTCGATGCCGCCCGGAAAAGACACCTGCCCTTCAAAAATGCCTAACCTCACATCACCCGAAAAGTGCGTCGACCTCACCCGCGAAGGGTCAAAACCCTCAACAACCTCAACACTGCCCCAGTCCGAACTGCTGCAGCCCTGCTCAGTTAACTGTCGGATTTGCTCAGCGGATAATGAATGAATTTCTGCTGCCATTTTTTAACTCCTACCTGTTAGTTATTCAGCCCCCCCATTTTATTCAGAAAATTTATTTACCTCAATTTTGCAAACTTTAACACTAAATTACAGAATATTCTGCAAAAACTGAAGTAATTTATTGCCAAAAGCCGATGTCTACTATAATAAGAGTATCGACTCTTCTGAAGATAAACAGGCACTGGTGATTTTGTGACCGGTTCTCACGGACGATAACTATGTCAAATCAGCCACGGGTGGCAAAAGTACTGGCGGCACTGCTGGTTTCAATGACCGCCGGTGCAATAGTATTAATGGCCCTCGGAAATAATCCCCCCTCGGCCGGCCCATTCTGCCTCTCCAGTTATTACCGCCTCGACCCCATCGAACAAACAATCGCCTCACGAGCTGCTCAATCCCCAGACCGCTGGAGCCAAATTGAGGTTTACTACAGCGGCTCCGGTGCCGGAAACATCGACCAGCTGGCATCACTGAAAGGACTGGCCAATACCGACGATATCAACTGCCACTTCATCGTCTGTAACGGCCTCGGCGGCGGGGATGGTCAGATTCAAGCCACAGAAAAGTGGCAAAGACAATGGTCTATCACTCCCAGCCACACTTGGTATGGAAGTGTACAGACCATTCGAATCTGCGTTATAGCCGACGACAGAGCCGCAAGGGCCACCGACTCACAAATAAAAAGGACGACTTCACTCGCCGAAGTCCTGTGCAGAAAGTTTGACATCGCCACCGAATCCGTTTACTGGCCGAGCGATTGGCAATAAAAACAGTTTTTTAATTCGTCATTGCAAGCCCAGCCGAGGAATCTTAAAACCACCTTAACCCCCAGCAACACTGGGGCTGTGTTTGCCTGCACCGCTGGGGGGTTTTTATCCCGCCGTCGCCGCCTACCCTGTGGGCGCGAGATACGCCTTACGTTCTCTTTTGCACTATTTGAAAATTTGATCCAGGATTTCCCGTGAGTTTACCATTGCATTTTCAATCTCTTGGTGGTTATAATAATATTATGAACAAGTTATTAGCTCCAGTCGTTGCCTTTTGTTTACTGGCGGGATGCCAAACATCGCAGAAATCTTCCGAGAGTGAGTATGATCGCGTCTTGATGGAAATCGAGCAATTGAAAACCGAATCGCAAGCTGCCGGTGCAATGGGTGAGAATATAAAGATAGTGGTCAATATGCTTACCGCAAGCATAACCGATCGCTTCGCTATCGATTCCCTCTGGCAGTATGTGGACAAAAATTTTGCCATCACCAAAAGGCCGGAAGTCTTCGACCGATCTGGCCTGAAGATAGGTATTGCTGGTGAGAATTTCAGGGTTCGGCTTGACATAACAAAAAAGCAGCTTAAGTCCTCCGAAGAAACTGAGCTTTTTGTTGTTCTTGCCGATGGAACGACCGGCTATATTAACGTTGGAAAAGAAATCTCCATACCTCGCTTTTACTATTTGGGCCGCTGGTATAGCTCCGTTGGATATGAATTTAGACAAGCCGGAAGGTCTTTGAAGGTCACTGCTCGCAAACTGCCTTCAGGTCTGATTGATATGGAACTGACCCCTGTGTTTTCAAAATTCTTAAGTGATGGTGGCGACTTGGAACTAACCGAGCTTTCAACTAAAGTTACTGCCCTCCCGGGCCAGACACTTGTTATAGGCGGCGGCGACAGCGGCCAAGAGAATGTAGCCACTGCTTACAATAACATTTAGTTGCTTCTTCTGCCTCGCGACAGGTAAATTTACCACAAAAAGCACGCCGGATTTTAAAATCCATGGGATATATAAAATGTTTGCGTTCTTTGAAAAACTTTCAAGTCTTTGATATTATTAACTTTATAGATTTACAATTTTTGTGATTTTATAAGCTATTTGGGCTTTTGGTTGTAGCCTGGCTGCATGGATGTTTCTCACTTTTTACAGTTACAAGGTCATTAAAATTTCAGCGATTGCGGCTGAAAGACGATTTTGATATCATCGGGGTATTGGAAGGCCTGATTTCATAGCCAAGCGCTTAATATGGGAAATGTCAGTTAATATCTTTTGTAACGGAGGGCGAAAATGAAAACGATTGCTGGTATATTGCTTATTGTTACTGCGGTTGTGATTTCAGGCTGTTATCAGCAGCAGGATTTCGGCAAGAGTACTTTAGAAATAAAAGTTGCGGATTTCGGGGCGGTGACCGGTGACGGCAAAAATGATACTCCTGCAATTGTTGCCGCAATACAGGCCTGCAGAGACAGGCAAAAAGCAAAATTAGTTTTTGCCCCGGGCAGGTACGATATCAATGGAGGGTCGATAGGCCAAAGAGAACGCCGGCAGCCAAGCCTTGATATAAAGAACATTAACAACCTGACGATCGAAGGCAACGGCGCCGAACTTGTCGGCCACGATTATTCCACTATGTTTCATTTTACAGAATGTAATAATATAACGATAAATAATCTGACGGTCGATTGGGACCCGGTACCGTACACACATGGCAAGGTGGTGGAGGCCGAGGAGGAATATGTTGATATCGAAGTGGTTGCGCCATTTATCGCTAAGGCGGGGCTGCGAACGGGGTCTCTGTCGGGTTACGACCCCGAAACCGGCCTTATGGCAAGAAGATACACCTACCATTATCAAATGAGGTATGAAAAGACTTCGGAAGTGATTCGGCCTGGTGTAATGCGACTGTTTAGAAGTATGAAAGGCAGACATCCCGATAAAGTACCTGCGGTCGGCAAACATATAATTGTCAGACATCAGGTTTACGGCTGCCAGGCCTTTCAGTTTGCAAAATGCAATAAAGTTCGAATAGAGAAAGTAAATATCTACTCAAATCCGGGTATGGGAATAACAGGTACCGTCTGTCGCGACATTTCTTTAAGGAATGTAAAGATAATGATACGGCCCGGCTCCGGCAGATGGATGTCAACTAATGCGGATGCAACGCATTTCACAGGCTGTCGCGGTACTATTGTTATGGAAAACTGCTTGTTCGAGGCAATGGGTGACGATGCAACAAATGTCAATGCCAGTCATTATATGGTTGTTGCTGAACGTCTGGATGACCGAAGGTTAAGTATTCGTGGTGGTCCGCGTGGTGGATTTTCGCCTCAGCCGAAGATTGGCGACCGTCTGGAATTAAGCAATGAAGAACTTGTACCTTATACGACTGTAACGGTGAAGTCAGTAAAGTACGATGACAAAGAAAAAACGTTTATCGCAGAGTTTTCCGATAAGCTGCCGGTAAGAACTAAAAAAGGTGATATTGTCGGAAATGCAAGTGCCTGTCCTTCGGTCCGCATTCGAAACTGTACGATATCCCGTAATCTCGGACGCGGCTTCGTTATCAAAACACGCAACGTGGTCATCGAAAACTGCACTTTACGGGATGTATCTTCCGGGGGGATAGTAATGAATACGGATATAACCGGCTGGTGGGAATCAATCGGCTCCCGTGATGTGATTATCCGAAATAACCGGTTCATTAACTGCAGGTTCGAGCCGGCATATATCTGCGGAGTAATCGAAAGTCTTACCAGCGGTAAAAAGCCGGGAGTCCATCAAAGAATTACAATTGAAAACAATATCATAGAAGGCAGCTCCGGAAATGCCGTTAAAATCGGTTCCGCTGACGGAGTGGTTATTGTTAACAATATCATCAATCAGCCCAAAGATGAGGCAATTTTTGTACATAACAGCCGTAATATCCGCGTAAGCGGCAACAAGCTTACTGGCAGCGATGTGGGATTGGTGATTGGTGACGGCTGCGAGGAGTCTACGATTAAAGTGGAAAATAACCTCGGTTTCTGATATATTTGTTCGATCAACGCTGAAGCGGTACGGATAGCAACTTAAATCGGTATGAATTATTCCAAAAGAAGTGAAAAGGAGGTATTTAGTATGAAAAAAACGACAAGACAATCACGAGTAGCCGCCATCTTTTTATTTTTCATAATATTTGCGGCGGCTGAAACAACGAACGCAGGGGACATAAAACTTATCATTCGTGGAGACGATATGGGGATGACGCAGGGTTCCCTTGTAGCTTTTGAAAGGGCTTTCAACAAGGGGATACTTACATGTGCGTCAATACAGCCGGCAGCGCCGTGGTTCGAGGGGGCGGCTCAGTTGTGCAGAAAAAACCCCGGCTGGTGCACAGGCGTTCATCTTACCCTTGTGGGGGAATGGCGTGGGTATCCCTGGAGACCCGTGTTGCCGTGGGATAAGGTATCATCGCTGGTCGATGAAGACGGATACTTTTACAGATATCCCGACCAACTCTGGGCCCACAAACCCAAACTGGAGGAAATTGAAGCCGAATTCAGGGCCCAGGTTGAACTGGCCAAAAAGAAAGGTGTCAACGTTCAGTATATCGATACACATTATATGTCTCCCGGTGACCCGAAACTCGGTGATATCGTGAAAAAAATCGGGCGTGATTATAACGTTCCGGTATCAGGCCTGTCGGGAGAAAAAAGATTCAGTATTACTACGGTTGAGCGTTTAAAGAAAAAAGAAACCGCTGAAAAATTTTTAAGAGAAGTAGAGCCGGGATTATGGTTATGGGTATGCCATCCGGGTATAGACTCTCCCGAGCAGAACGCTCTTATACATACTCGCGCCGGGGACATACTGGTTGACGGAGGTGTAGGTCTTCACAGGGCGGAAATCCTGAAAATGCTTACAAGTATAGAACTCAAATCCATTGTTTTAAAAAGAGATATAGAATTAACCGACTATAGAAAACTGTCGCAGAAGGAACAATGATTATGAGGAAAAGGTTTTTTGTCGTTACAACAGTTATTGTCACGGTCAGTCTTTTAACAGGCTGTTTAGCCACACATAAAACATCTCGACCAGGAGCGATATCTGTGCATCCTGATAATCCGCATTATTTTTTATTCAGGGGTCAGCCCACTATTCTCATTACCTCGGCAGAACATTACGGCGCTGTTGTAAATCTGGATTTCGACTATGTCGGCTATCTGGACGTTTTAGCTGAAAAAGGGTTAAACTATACACGTATCTATCCGGGCGCATATTTCGAGACAGACGGCTACTTTATAAAGGACAACGTCCTGGGGCCTCTTAATGGTCGTCATAGTTTGCCCTGGGCCAGAAGCTCTGTGCCCGGTTATTGCCTCGGAGGAAACAAATTCGACCTTGACAACTGGAACGATACATACTTTGACCGCCTGAAAGATTTTATTATAAAGGCATCAGAGAGAGGAATAGTCGTCGAGATATGCTTTTTCAACGGTATGTATCCTGACCTGTGGTCGAAGATGCCCCTTTATCACGCCAACAATATTCAGGGCGCGGGAGCCTGTAATTACAAAGACGTTCAGACACTCAAGGATCCGGCCCTGGTAGTTCGCCAGCAGGAATACGTGCGTAAAATCACTCAGGAAGTCAACAAATTTGACAACGTTATTCTTGAGATATGTGACGAACCGGGAATCCACGGAACCACTGCCCACGAATACACTCCCTGGATCAGGTCTATGGTTGATGTGATTGTTGACACTGAAAGGCAACTGCCCCATAAACATCTAATTGCTCAGCAGGTTTGCGGTACACTCGGCGGTGCGGGCGATATCTCCGGTGATGCAGAAGTACAGGTTATCACAGGACAGTATATCTGGATGGCCAAGGCAGGAGAACAGTTCGGAGGAATGCCGCTGCTGGATACCCTTTACGGGCACAACAAACCGATAGAGCTGAACGAAACAAATTATTACCCTCTGGGGTATAAAGGCGACAAAATCGGTGCTTCACGCGTGGAAGCCTGGGAATTTATCGTTGGAGGTGGTGCCGGATTCAATCAACTCAACAGTCTCTACTCGACATTCAATTCCACCGCCGGCGGAACAGAAAACGATGCACTCCTTAATGCCGTGAAAAATCTAAAGGATTTTATGTATAGTTTTGATTTTATCAAAATGAGCCGTGATAAATCATTTATCTGCGGTGCCATTCCTGCCGGTGCTTTTGTGCGGGGAATCAGCCAGCCGGGAAACCAATATGCACTTTACATTCACCATTCCACCCTCAGCAAAGGTGTCGAATATATTGTTCAGTCGGGTTCTTATCAGGATAACCTGGCCTTAAACATTGCAGCCGGAAATTACGGCTTTGACTGGGTAGACCCGGCCACAGGTAAAATTGTTTGTACCGGTACTTTTTTACACGGCGGAGGAAATCGCACATTCACAACGCCGCGATATTCGGTTGATATCGCACTTCGTATTAAAAAATTATCTTTGTAAGAAAAGGCAAAAAATGAAAACGATTACCAACACATTACTTATTGCTGCTGCGGTTGTGATTTCAGGCTGTTTTCCGCAGCAGCAGTGTGGGAAGGCAACTTTTGAAGTAAAAGTTACGGACTTCGCAGCATTTCCAGATGACGGTAAAGATGACAGGGCTGCGATTGTTGCAGCGATTGGGGCCTGCAGAGGCAGGCAGGGCGCGAAATTGGTTTTTGCACGGGGCAGGTACGATATCGACGGCGGGCCGATGGGCGAAAGGAGGCGACGGCAGCCAAGTCTCGATATAAAGCACATTAATAATATGACAATCGAAGGCAACGGTGCAGAGCTTATCGGCCATGATTATTCCACTATGTTTCATTTTACAGAATGTCAAAACATAACGATAAATAACCTGACCGTTGACTGGAACCCTCTGCCGTACACACAGGGTAAGGTGGTAGAGGTTAATGACGAGTATGTAGATATTGAAGTAGTTGCGCCTTTTACCGCGCAGGCGGGACGTCGTACTGAAGCTATTTTGGGTTATGACCTTGAAAGACGCCGAATGGCCAGAAGATACACCGACCATTATCAGAAAGGTTATGAAAAGACCTCCGAAGTGGTGCGGCCGGGAATAATGCGCCTGTTTATAGGGCGACAGGACAGGTTTGCCGGTGCATTGCCCCCGGTAGGCACACACATAATTGCCAGACACCAGGGGTACGGCTACCAGGCATTGCAGTTTGTAAAATGCAGTAATGTTCGAATAGAAAATGTAAATATCTACTCAAATCCGGGAATGGGAGTAATAGGCAGTATCTGTCGTGACATTTTTATCAGGCATTTGAAAGTGATGCTCAGACCCGGTTCGGGCAGGTGGATGTCATGCACGGCGGATGCGACCAATTTCCCGGGTTGTCGCGGTACGCTTGTGATTGAGAACTGCCTGTTCGAGGGTATGGGAGACGATGCAACGAATATCAAGAGCGGCCATTATTCGGTTGTTTCCGAGCGTGTGAATGATAAAACATTGAGTATCAGCCGGGGTCGCAGAGGTGGGATTCCACCTGTACCTCATATCGGCGACAGGCTGGAGCTAAGCGGTGAGGACCTTGTGCCTTACACAACTGTAACCGTAAAATCGGTTAAGCGCAACGAGGAGAAAGAAGCGTTAATCGTGGAGTTTTCCGATAAACTGCCGGAAAGAGCCGGTAAGGGCGATATCGTCGGCAATCCGAGCTCCTGTCCTTCGGTGCATATTCGAAACTGTATGGTCATTCGCAATCGTGCACGCGGTTTTATCATTAAGAACCGCGGCGCAATTATCGAAGACTGCTATTTCCAGGATATAACGGCTTCTGCGATAGGAATGAATGCAGACATAAACGTCTGGTGGGAATCTATCGGCTCACATGATATCATAATTCGAAACAACCACTTCGTGGATTGCAGATTTGACCCGGATGTTGTTCGGGGTATCATCGAGTGTCTTACGAATGTGGGCGAACGACGTTCTCCGCCGGGTGTTCACCAGAGAATTACTATTGAAAACAATATAATCCAGGGTTCCGGTGCAGACGGTGTTAAAATCGGTTCCGCGGACGGACTGGTTATTGCCGACAACATCATCGACGGGATTGAAGACTGCACAATAAATATATATGACAGTCGCAACATCCGGATAACCGGCAACAGAGTTACTAACAGCAGTGCGGCACTTAAAACAGATGGCTGTGAGACAGATACTATTAAACTGAAAAATAACATCGGTCTCTGATATGTATGTCCGGCATAATCGGTGCGATTCATCGCACAATACTCAATTTCAAATATCCTACGGAGGTAATAACAAATAAAACTTAGTTTCGGTCTCACTGTCAATAACTATCATACAAATCGGTTCATCAATGCCTGCACCGTAAACAAATTTTCGAACCAGAGCACCGCTTCCATATGCTGCAATCGCTTGACCGTTATTCTTGGCTTTCTTATTTTAATAAACGAATTGTATATCTCTATTGAAAATTAGGCTTAGCGGTGCAGCCGAGCAAGGAAATACAATGTTATATGAGAAATCTCGGATAGCCGCTCTTGTCTTACTTGGCTTTCTCGGATTCCTCGGTAGTTTAACTCTTGGGCTTGTGATATTTGCATGTCTGGTATGCTTGACTTGTCCTTCCTCCGCAGCAATTGGAGTTTCGAGAGAACAAGAGAAATCTTAACAAGTAGGCTGAATAATAATAAATAGACGACCTGGTTTAGCTTCACCTATCATAGCCGCAAAGTCTACAGCAGTGGACATTCAATCCAGTTGCTAACGTATGTTCAATCCGATGAACAAATAATGACCAATATATCCTTATCTAAAAACCTTTGTGTCTTGCTGTCTTCGTGGCTAAAACTTGTTTGGAGTATTTGAAAATTCGAATTTCGACATTGTTTCGGATTTCGTGCCTCGGATCTCCTTGCCTTTTCATGGCTGAGTCTTGTGTCTTGAGTCTTTTGCCTTTTTACTTTCTCCCCGCCTTCTGTCATACGAAGAAGTTGAAAGCTGGCTTTTCACCGAGCTTCCAGCATTGCCCTTCCAGCTTCGATACAAGCATCGACAACCTTAAACGAGCTTTTTAACTTTAGGCACTTTAGTGCACTTTGGTACACTTTAGGCACCTCGTCCCTCCTTCTTCGTTGTTTGATTCACCACTCACCAATTAACCATTTAACCACATCTCCGTGTTCCTGGCGTTCCCTGTGGCTCCGCAAAAACAAACCCAATTCAAACCCAATTTCAAACTTTTCGCTGTGGGATTTGGAAGAAGTCCGGAGCATATATGGTCCATACTTTACCAGAACCACCAGTAGATATAAACCCAGATTACCGAATAAACTGCAAACCAGAATTTGGCCTGTTTGTACCAGGGCCGCAATACACCTTCATCGTAGTGCGACAGAAGCGACGGACTCCAGTGGAATGGTTCCCACAGCGATCGCTCTGGCGGCGAGCTCATCAACGATACGATAGCTATACCTGTCATAGTCAAAATCTGTGCGATAAAAGCCACATACAGCCAGTGAAGCCCGAAACCGGCAGCAGGGAATCCGATAGCCAAAAGAACCTGAATAGCCAGGCCGCCGACAAGCCCGAAAATTGCACCCGCGTAATTAGTCCTTTTCCACACAATACCCATCAAAAGAACCGAAATAAAGGGAGTAGAAACATAAGTAACGCCGGTTTGAAAATATCTAAAAATACCGCCGAGGTGCCTGACCGCCGGTGCCGTCAGACACGCCAAAAAAAGGCAGCCGCCCGCGGCCAGCCGGCCAACCAAAACCAGCCTTTTTTCATCGGCCCCTTTGTCAATTAGCTTCTTGTAAACATCGAGTGAAAAAATAGTGGATGTGGCATTCGTCAAAGCGCTGACAGTTGACATTATCGCCGCCAGAAAACCGGCCAGAATTATCCCGCGAAGACCCCATCGGCCGGCAAAGGTTATCAACGCAAAAGGAAACGCCTGGTCGATGTTGCCCAAAGGCTCGGCATGGTGCATATTGTGAATCCAGTGAAAAACAACAAAACCAAGAAAACAGGTAACCAGCGGCCGAAGCAGATTAATAAAGCCGGCGAAAACAATACCCATAATTCCGTCCCACGTCGAGCGGGCCGACAGAACACGCTGAATCATCACCTGGTTGGTGGATTGATAGAACAGGAAAACTCCCAGCACACCACATATCAAACCGGTAAACGGTGCCAGAGGGTCGGCTGGCGGAAGATAAAGGTGAAATCTTTCAGGATTGGCCTCGGTCATCGCCGCCCATCCACCCGGTATATGTCCCAGAGAAACGAAAAAAAGCAATACCCCTCCTCCAACCAGCAGAAGGCATTGAAGGGCATCCGTCCACATAATAGAACCAAGGCCGCCTTTTATGGTATAAAGACCGACCAGCAGCGCCGTGGTCCAGATGATTACGTAGAAATTCCAGCCGGTAAGCTCGTGGAAAGCAAGGCTGCCGCCGTACAGAACAGGCACGAGAAATACGAACACATAAGCGAACGACATTATCCAGCTATAGATATGCCCGCACAACGGGCCGAAACGCTGCGAGAGAAATTCGGGAACGGTCGTGATACGGTTTCTAAGATACAAGGGAATAAAGAAAATAATAACCATAGCGTAAGTAG
>SMTZ1_10005138_pt1 | contig 13161 bp, 11 predicted proteins | sample DeeMarSWOR136_30_FD_25667 | JGI IMG/M metagenome (IMG submission 25667) | reverse complement strand
TGCGGGAGGCGCTTGGGATAATGCGAAGAAATACATTGAAGACGAAGTCTGTGCCCCTGAAGAAGGAACAGGTAAGGGTTCTGAACGACACAAAGCAGCCGTGTGTGGTGATACCATTGGTGATCCGTTAAAGGATACCGCAGGTCCAGCCTTGAATCCGATGATCAAAGTGGTGAATCTCGTCGCCTTGATTGTCGCACCAATTCTGTTGGTATATCGATTCACTCTACCGACAGTATGGCCTCCTACGATGGAATGGATTATTGGAACCTTGGTAATCGTTTTCGTGGTCCTAATGCTCTTGGCGCTTTTGGTATGGGCGTTCCGTCGGAGTCGTCGGTCTATTCCACCGATTGCAGAATGGGAGAGTCGGGACTAAAAGGCATCCTTTGCTTGGTTTGGCTGTAGAAATAAAAGCGTGAACTTCACATGGGGTCAAAGCGGTTTCTATGTCAAGTCCCTCTCTCGTTCTCATGGATAATGTGCTGAGTGGAAAAATCCATCCAAACTCTATTGAACCTCGGTAAATCCTAGTCGCTCAAGGAAAGAAATCTCCCACAGACGAGTTCATCGAAGGTATTAACTACTTGGCGAAGTTTGGCTGGCGACCAGTCGGCTATTCTCACAACCAATTATCCAAAGGAACTTTTGGTCGTACTACAATCTATTGTCTGATGGAAAAATTGGAGTAAACATCAACAAATAACAAAATTAGTCGGTAACAGAAGACCCAAAAGCAGGCACACGCAGTAAGTATTGCAACTTTCTCAAGGTGTATGCAGGTGTCTTCGCAACCACGGTTTGTAATACTGTTAATCTTCTTGGGCATTGTGTTCATGAGTGCTGGATTTGGGTTGTTATTGATCCCATTGTTGGGATCCCTCTCTTATGTGGCTTCGATTTTCTTTTTGGCTGTTGGGCTGATAGTTCTTATCCTAGCAGGCTGTTTGAGCCGACGCTTCTGAACACACCGGAACCTGTTGAAGCTTCAGCCTGCTTCAAGTACAATTAGTTCTACCGTTCACCACACAAGCCTTGGCGGATTAGACACCTCAAGGATAATGAAAACATCGGAGAGGGAATGGTTTTCTAAGGGGGGAGAGAGGTGCCAAACTTCTCGCCGCTGTTGTGGTCACAATAGAAACCTCTTAGGTATTATCCCGAATCCTCATCTGGAATTCGTGTTGGTGACATATAAAAGTATAGACTCACTTTTTGTCGGGTTGGTTCTCAAAACGAACTACACACTTTTAAGCGGGTTTCCTACCTAGTCGCCTCACCAATACTGAGGCTGATCTGCATGGTCGATTTTGCCCTGACGAAACGTGAACAAGAAATCTTTGATAGTGCCATGGCTTTCTCCAAAAAGTGGATTGTACCTTATGCTCGAGAACTCGAAGAAGCCGATGAGTTTCCCTGGAAACTGGCCCAGAAAGCCTATGATGCTGAGCTAATGAACTCGCATATTCCTAAAGAATACGGTGGACCCGCTCATTCAATGGTGGAAGAGACCCTCATCGGGGAGGCTATTGGCTACGGTGACGGCGGTATCGCCACTACTATTTTGGCTAACAACTTAGCCCTCACGCCGCTTCTTATTACTGCAACTCCAGAACAAATGGAGAAATACATCAAACCCTTTGCCACGGGCAAGGAAGCCCAGTTTGCCGCTTTCTGCCTCACTGAACGTGAGGCGGGATCTGATGCTGCTGCTGTGAAAACTACCGCCACGAAGGATGGGGATGAGTGGATCATCAATGGGCGTAAATGCTTTAGCACCAATGGGCACGTTGCTAAATACCACAGCGTCTTTACTACGGTGGATCCCTCACTAGGCTATAAGGGAATGGCTGTGCACATGGTGGACGCGGAACTTCCTGGGGTTAAGGTTGTCATGCTCGAAGACAAGCTTGGGCAGCGAGCTTCATTCCAAGCGGAAATTGAATACAAAGATGTCCGCATCCCCGGAGATTGTCTCTTCGGAGAGGTTGGTAGTGGTTTCAAGTATGCGATGCAAACCCTTGATCGTACTCGCGCAGCTATTGCAGCTTTGGGCGTAGGGATTGCACAACGTGCTGTAGATGAGGCAGCGATTTTTGCTAATCATCGTCGCCAATTCGGCAAACCCATCGGCGCTTATCAGGGTATCAACTTCATGATAGCGGATATGGAAGCACGTACCATGCACGCCCGATGGGCTACCCGTTATTCTGCTTGGCTTGTCGACCAGGGAAAACGGAACACCAAAGAGTCCAGTTGTGCGAAGTTCTTCGCTACAGACGCTGCAATGCAAAATACACTGGATTGCATCCAAATCATGGGTGGCTATGGTTATGCCAAAGAATATCCCGCCGAACAGATGATGCGCGGTGCCAAGCTTACCCAAATTTATGAAGGAACCAATCAGATTCAACGGATGGTGGCTGGACAGGCCGTCCTAAAAGAAGCCCAGGTCACCGAACTGGACACCGGATTCCGATTATCCTATTCAGGAAACGACTATCCCGATCCTTGGGGTCCTCGTGAAAGCGAGGTTCCTGATTTCTGGGGGAAACGGAAGGCTAAAAAATAAGGTTCCTTCTTGGGCTGAAAAATAAAAGAACGAGCCGACAGTGAATACTATGCCTGTCGACTCATAGAAGCTAGCTCCGTCAAAGAGAGCTACTATTCTTGTTTCTTGCGTCGTACTGAACGGGTAGGAGGTGCTTTGTTAGCACCTACTAGGCCAGAAAGGCCTAAGATTTCACCTCTAACCATGTCCAAAGGAATGGCAAAGACGATCGTATTGCTTTGATCGAAGCTTATGTCTTCAAGGCTTGACAGAGTTCGTAAGTAGAGGGCTTGACTGCTCATCTCTCGAACTGCTTGTTCGAGATTCTGAGCGGCTACTAGTTCTCCTTCGCTTTTGATAATTACGGCTCGGCGTTCTCGTTCGGCTTCCGCCTGGCGAGCAATTACTCGCTTCATATCCATGGGCAATTCAATGTTCTGAAGGTTGACGCTTTGAATGTCAATGCCCCAGCGTTCTGTCTCTTTGTCTACGATTAATTTAATACGGTCGGCGATTTGATCGCGTTGTGCTAGAAGGTCGTCGAGTTCAACGTTACCGATGACATCTCGCATGGTGGTTTGGGCGTATTGGACGGTGCTGAGTCTTACGTCTTGGATGTTAATGAGACTTTTGGGAGTATTGGTGACTTTCATGAAGACCACAGCATCAATATTAAGACTGATGTTGTCGCGTGTCATTAGTTCTTGTTTCATCACATCTAGAGTCTGGATTCGCGTGTCTTGGCGGATGAATCTTTCGACCCAAGGCCATTTGAAGAACATGCCTGGTCCGACGAGACGGACAAATTTCCCGAATCGCAGGACAATGGCTTCCTCCCACTGCTTATTGATGGATACAGTTGCGGGAATGAATATGAAAAACATCATAGCAAAGAATCCGAAGAGGAATGGGAGAAAGAATGTCCAAAAGCCAAGTATCGGCACTAGGAAGGGGACTCCAAAGATAGCAATGAGGATGAAGATGATTCCAAGGAAGAGGAATGTGAGCAATGGAAGTGGCGAGCCCCTATATTCGTACATACGTTTCTGCTCTCTTTCACTTTTATCTACTTGAGTCACGGTTTTCACCATAGTTCACTCAAAGTGCTCTAACATCGCCCCTTGTAGCTATTGATTGAAAGACTAGTTGGGTGGGATGGTAGCACTGAAGTGTTGAGGGAATATTGCGGTTTGGAATTATACGTAGATCATCTAAATAAACATCTATCCAGCGTGTATAGCCGAATCGTGTATCCCGCGCCAGGTTCGAATATCCCTCGTTTAAGACTCCACGAGTTCAGGCTTAAAAAATTACGCGAATTGGACCCAGTTCTTCGTCCATTCTGCCTTCATACCAAGTCATACCTTTTTTTGCCACAGGCATATGTGCGGGGCGCATATTATTGATGCTGTTCAAAAATCCTTATTGGCTGTATTTCTTGATTTGGATAAGATTTGGGTAATTCGGGTCGAGTTTACGAACTTGGTCAAAACAGGTCTGGGCTTCCCGTGGCCGATTTAACTCAATGAGAATCCTGCCGCGAAGATATAGCCCGTTTATATGGTGAGGGCTCACCTCGAGAAGCCGATTGGTTATGTCTAGAGCTTCCTCGAACCGTTTGAGTTTACGTGCTAGTGTGTTCGCAAGATTGTAGAGGGTGTGCACATCATGTGGGTTAAGTTTAGTGGCACGTAAATAGGCTTCAACTGCCTCTTTGTGCTTGTCTAGAATACCTAATGCAACACCTTTATCATACCACGCTCGCGCGTTTTCTGGTTCTAGGGCAATAACTCGTTTGAAAATCTTTAAGGCGTCTTCAGTCTGCTCCATCTTCCCCAAGAGTTCACCCATGTCAAGCCACGCTTCTACTTGCTCTGGGGTCATCTTGGTGGTTTTCTTATAACTGGCGAGAGCTTCTTCATTTTGGTCAAGCTGTTCGTGGATAACCCCGCGATTATACCACGCTCGTGCGTCTCCAGGATTAATACGCACAGTCTCAATAAAACATTCCAACGCTTCTTCGTAGCGCTCCATATCGGCTAAAATGACACCCCTATTGTACCAGGCATTGGCATAATCCACTCGGTTTGGTGTACGTGTACGGGTGGCTCTGATGAAGCTTTCTAACGCCTCTTGGGCGCGTCCCAGTTCCTGATAGGCTGCCCCTAGGTTGTTCCACGCTTCAGTGTAATTATCATCTAATTCAGTTGCCCGTTGATAACAGTCCAAAGCCTCATTAATCCGACCTAATTCATCAAGAACAAGTCCCCGGTTAAACCAGATGGCTGCATCGTGGGGACATAATTCAGCAGCAGTAGTAAAAGCTTCCAACGCTTCTTGGTGGTTTCCCTGCTCGCCAAGTGTCACTCCGAGGTTAAACCAGTCTTCTGCTGTTAGATTGGTTTTTCGTGGCGGGTTCTTTGACACCTTCTCACCCTTTCATCCTGCCTGCAAAACCTGCAGCATTAACTGCCCTAAAGGCACTGATTCATGGGCTGCTCCAATAATGATGAGCTCCCACCGCTTCATCAAGTCCCGAAGTGATACTTGCCCTGTGAACAAATTCGTCAGCGTTTCACTTCTAGCCTTGTAGATCACATCAGGCGAAGGATAACTCCCTTTTCTAAGTTCCATCGTTCCTTCCTTGAAGACAATAATATGCACTGTTTCCGTTTCAGTTTCAAGTTGGAGGACTTTCCCTTGATATGGACCTACCCATCTCTTCACCTGCTCACGAAGTTCTGAGGTGTTATTGACTTTTCTCACTAATCCGTCAAATAATTGCGTGATTGAACTAGTCATTCTCTCTTCTCTCCTGACTTTTTCTGTTTCATCCAATTACGTATGGCTTCTAAAGCCGCTGCATTCACGTTTCGAGCATTGATGCTGCCTTTATCATGTTGTACTTTTTCTAGAAAATCTTGGTATTCACCATGGTCCATTAACACCACAATTCGTCCCTTGCGATTGTTCACCATCGATTCCGCAACATATTGGTTCTGCCGAATTGACAGTGTCTCAATGTCATTTAGCCGAAGCATGGGGTACCCAGGCCATTGCCCATCTGATGCTTTCTTGTATCGTTTCACGCCAACTCCTCCTTAACTGATTATATCCTTTTTCAAATCAATTGACTGATCGCCAGATATCTTAACTAATCCGGGTTGAAAGGGCCAATCAATTACATAACGCATCCCTTTCTTCCCAGCCTTGTCTCCGCTGCGCCAAGTTCCCACGTAAATCCCACTCCCAAAAACGCGGACATATTCACTTAATATGAGGGTCGCCGCTGCTTCAACACTAATGTTGGCATTTTCCGCTTTCTCAGCTAGTCCCTTCTGGATTTCTTTAGGTAGATTGATCTTCATCGGCATCTACTCCCAATCATCGTTAACGTTTGGATTTTGTTTTTCTGTTGGTACGAAATGCTAAGCGCGTGTATGGATTCCCCCATCGTTCAACATAGAAACTTCCTTCTAACGGCCAACGGGAGGGTCCAAGCATTCGTGCTTTTTCAGGCACCCCAATACAAAAAGCGGCCAATGGCGTCCAGGTGCGAGGGATCCCTAGTTTGTCACAGATGAATTCGACATGTCTTTTATCGGCAAAGGGGACCGCTTGATACGCGCAGGCGTATCCCATGGAATGGGCAACCAGCCACATACTGAAGACTCCCATGGCGACAACTACGCTACCACAGAGCTCATTCGAATACATAGCGGGGCTATCATGCCAGCTTTCTGAGGCGCAGCATACGATTACCGCATCCGCTTTCTCAGGATACCTGAACAAGGAACCATCCCGCATCTCCTCATATGTCCCCGGACGACTCGCATCAGGCATATACCAAAGTCGACCCTGGGTTGCCTCATACGGATAGTTGCCAAAGACATAGCGGGCTGCCTCCTGACTGATATCGGCGATGATCCGTTTCATTTCCTCATCTTCACGAATAATGACATACCGCCACATCTGCATGTTTTCTGGAGAAGGCGCGTATCGGGCAGCATCTAAGATCAGCTCTAAATCTTCGTCTGGGATCCGTTCACCCGTCATATGCCGAATGCTTCGCCGCATACGAAGTAACTCGACTAATTGGTTCGTGGCAAGGGACTGGATATTAGATTCGCCTTTTTTTGACACGGATGCCCTAGATTTTGCTTCTGTCATAAATATTCCACCATGGCGTCTCTATTCGAAATATATCTAAGTGGTATTAAATGGTAGCTTTGGAAACGATGAAGCATACACAATCAGGTTAACACTGAGCAGAACAATTGGTGAAGAGAAAAACACAGATACAGTTGTGGTAACTGCCCCCTTTAGGCTAGCCTGATCGGATATGCATGTTTAGCTCTTCTAGCTTAGCAACAGCCGTAGCAACGGTATCCGGGGGTAAATCGGAAGGGCTAGATTTCAGGAGCGCAATGAGTTCTTTGTAGACACTCGCAGCCTTCGCCCGACTGCTGAGGTTATTCATTGCCGTATCACGGGCTTGCTCAATTAAAGGTTTCAGGTACTCTCGTTGCACCTTTTGCCGATTCTTCAGGTCGTTTATAATATTATCATTCGTTTCAATGACCGTAGCAATTTTGGTATCAGGCACATCAGAAGGCCGACGCGGGGCTGCTGGTCCAGCAGAGACAGGTGTAGGGGCTGGAGCAGGTGCGGAAGCCGGCGCACGTGCAGGGGCTGGAGCGGAGGTCGTTGCAGGAGCGGGTGCAGGGGCAGCTCGTTGAAGCTGCGGGATTATCTGCTCGGTCATGGCTGATCGAATGGCTTTATCGATGACTTCTGCAAGAGTGGCTTCAATGGGAGCCAATCCATCGGCAACCGCCTTCCCTGTAGCCGTCATAATATTACCTATGGCTTTATCCAGCGCATCAATACGTTTCTCAATATTGGTGATTTGTGCAGCCATCTTTTTCTGCGCTTCGTTAAGATGGCTGATATATGAAACAATCCTCTTCAACTCTTGATCAATTCCACCTTTCTGAGCAGCAGGTGGCGGGGTTTGAGGTGGCTGTGTCATCAGAAATCAATCTCCATAAGCTGTTTACAAATAATACGGGCTAGCGGATAGTATAACCCTTCCGTTCTCCACTCCGTAAGACTCCAGATAAATGTTTAGCTCAATTTCTGGAAAAAGTCGGGTTGAATTTAATCATCATGAAAAATTTCAACATCAACAGGAATCCCTTGACGCACCGAGGATGTAACAATACAGTAATTCTCAAAAATATCCAAACAGCGCTGGTATCGGTTCGGATCATCTTCTGCCATTGTGATATGGACTTTAACATTGACATGTTGAATACGCCATCTTCCTTCCTCATTCCGGGCAACTGTTGGAGAGACTTCTGCACGGATCGTATTAACCATGAGTTTACTTCGTTGAAGACAAAACATGAAACTCGCCGTCAAGCAATTGCCAATTGCAGCCGCTAACGCTCGTGTGGCGTTCGGCCCCTTATCCTTTCCCAGAGGGGATGGTTCATCCATGGTCCACTCCTCAAATGAAGGGTTATCAAAGCGAACACGGAACTCATAATTCTCCACACGTTCAACAACCACTGTGTAACTATGCGGGTCATCTATCTTGGACATAAAAACCACCAATTGTACTCTCCAAGTACTACGTTAGTTTGGCATATAATCTAGTCGGCGAAAACACTGATTTGGTTTGTAGTTGTGAAACTATTTTCGATTCACAATTGACTTCTTGCCCATCTTTTCCAACTGCTCTTCTTGGAGCACTCGTCGAAGGACCTTCCCAACCATTGATTTTGGTAATTCATCACGGAATTCGACGAATTGAGGTCGTTTGTAATAGGCGAGTTTATCCTTGGTATACTCGATGACCTCTTCGGCGGTAATTTCTTCGCCTTGTTTGACTACGACAACGGCCATGACGGTTTCTCCACGCTGTTCGTCTGGAATTCCGAATACAGCAGCTTCAGCGATCTTTGGATGTTCGAAGAGCACTTCCTCCACGTCACGGGGCCAGACTTTGAATCCTGCTCGGTCAATCATTTGTTTCGCCCGGTCCACGATGTAGAAGTAGCCGTCCTCATCCATTTTAGCGATATCCCCGGTACGGAGCCAGCCGTCTTCGGTCATCTGCTGTGCTGTTTCTTCGGGTTTGTTCCAGTAGCCTTTCATCACCTGAGGTCCCTTAATGACCAATTCACCTTCCTGTCCAGGTGGGAGGTCTTCACCTGTGTCGAGATCGATGATTTTAGCCAATGTGCTAGGCATCGGAATACCGACAGACCCTTCACGTTTCTTGTCAAAGGGTGGGTTCTGTTGAATGGGATTTGCATGAGTCACCGGACTCGCCTCAGTGAGCCCATATCCTTCAACAAGGTTAGCGCCCGCGATGTCTTCAAAGGCTTTAGCAACAGCCATTGGGAGAGGGGCAGCGCCAGATAAACAAGCAGTCATCGATTTCAGGTCATATTGGTCAAGGTCGTCTCGTTGGAGTAGGGACGAGTAAATGGTTGGAACGCCTGGAAAGAAGGCAACGTTGTAGCGTGGGATGTCGCGGAGGATTTGATCCAGGTCAGGTCGTGGATGGAGGATCAACCGGTCAGCAAGGGTGATAGTGTTGAGCATACAGACGGTGAGGCCAAAGGAATGGAAAAAGGGAATCACAGCAAGAGTAGTGTCTCCTGCTCCCCGTTCAGCAAAAGGAATCCAGCTGTTGCATTGGTATGCATTTGCTACAAGATTATAATGGGTCAGTATTGCCCCCTTTGGTACACCAGTGGTGCCACCTGTGTAAAGAAGCACTGCAGGTGTGTCTTTAGGTGTGATTTTGAGTTTGGGGGGTTTCGGCTCAGCTGATTCGAGGAGTTCACCCCACATGTGATATCCTTTGACACCTTCAGGTGGTTTGAAGCTGACCTGCATGCCTGGGAAAGCATCCGCCATTGTCGTGACAATGGTATACTGCACTTTAGTTTCGTCACGGATTTTAGCATAACCATCATGCATAATGTCAATGATGATCAAAGCCTTCGCACCCGAATCGTTCAGCTGGAACTTGACTTCAGGAGCCTGGTAGAGGGGATTGATCAGCGTGAGGATTGCTCCAGCCCTGAGTGCACCAAAGAATGCAGTGATAAATTGGGGCATGTTCCCTAACATTAGGCCGACGACATCACCTTGCTTGATGCCCATTTTATTCAACGCAGTTGCTAAACGGTTGACTTCTTCTAGTACTTGTTTGTAAGTTTTTTCTTGTCCAAGAAAAACACCAAGGGTATTATCTGGAAAATCCTTTGCAGAATCTTCGAGAAGTTGAAAGAGGGGGATTTTGGGGATTTCAATATTTTCAGGGACTCCGGGTTCGTAAAATTTCAGCCAGGGTTTTTCCATGTTTCGATGTCCTCCCTGTAGAGATTAGCACAATATGGTGGTTCATAGAGGAAAAGGCTTACCATTTCAACTCTTCTTGCGACGATTCAGCTGTCTGAGTTTTTATCCTACAACTCAGTAACAGTCATGAACCTAGTTTTTTCGAGGAATTCGTGACTACGTGGATTCAGTATTGTCCTGTCACTGACACTTAAAAGGCACCATGCCGATGAGTAGCTGGGATTCTGGCGAGGATGCACCTGAATGGATACTGCCGATTTACGACACCAGATTGCAGACTATCTGGACTCTGTTCGGGATTTTAACCAAAGTGTTATGCTTATTGATTCGGGAGTGTTTCGTCTTCCCGATTATCACGAGCTAATAACTCATCCTGAAGCCCTATTGAAGCTTGAGAATCAGTTCATTGGTGAACTGGTTCATCTACTCAATGAGTTAAACAGAGCTCTGCATCACGCCCGACAATGGCGGACCCATCTTGAGAATCTGGCAACAAATCTCTACTTCTCTCCCATTGATAAAAAAGCCCTATTCGAGAAAAAACAAAAAGCTGTCCGGATATTAGCCCAAAACGATATCCAGACCCGCATTCAAGCATCCTCGGATGGATTAGCATATCTTCGCTGGATTGCTGCAGATACAGGTTTAGAGCTTGAACAGCTCCTCATTGAAATGCGCAATCTAGGTATTACCCGTCAAGGCTTTCGAAACCTTTTCGGCAAGTATCAATCACCAGAATTAAGTCGATGGGAAAAAGCCCTTAATGCCTGGTTAGATGTGGACCTCGATGCTCTAATTACCGCCCTGCAAGGCTTTCTGGATGAGGCTAGCAATGCCAGCTTCAAACGGGCACTCCATGCCCTGGCCAGCTATATTGATGTCATTGTCAATCTTCTTTCCCAATTCTCCACAATCAGTGCCAGTTTCAATTTTCTTTCATTAGAATGGATGTCAAAAATCCAAATCCAGTTCGATCTGCTTACCGAAGCCAGCGTAGCACTACATGAGCTCCTTTCGCAACGTACTCAAGTAGGAAATCTTTACGTTGATCATGAACTAGCTATCCTCAACGCAATCCTACCAACTGAAATTGATCCCACCGAATGGTTTGTGGTGTTTGCAAAAAATCCCACGAAATCGGCCCACGAACTATTACCACAGGAGATACGTTTTGATGCCCTTCCTTTTGCCCTTCATCAAGCTGAAACGGCCTTGGTTTCCATGGATGACCAAGTCAAAATTGGAGAATATCTCCTGAAATCCGTTGAAGTCCTTCCAGAACTACTGAAATCACCGATAGTGGCAAAATTCCTCGATGCCGATAAACAACGGCTCGACATTTTTCGTTCCGGACGTTTCAATTTATTTCGGCGGTTACGTCAAATACGAGAAATGGTAAACTCGATTAATGTTCTCTGAACCATGCAAACTACCAAAATTGCATGCAAAATTGACAATAATTATCAAAGAAATAGTGATTTGTGCTACCTCAGGAATCTAGGTAAATGATTTTAACTAGAGCCTCACTATTGGTGAATGAGGCGACTTTACGGAAGGTCCTTGGATCATTAATGAAGCCAAGGCTTTCCGTGTTCACTCCTGAAGAAAATGGCTCCTCAGGAACGGAATATTATGAAACGTTCTTTTACCAAATGGTGTGGAATTCCACTAATTGCGTTACTCACATTTACTTTGATATATCCTCTCTTGTATTCTCCTTCGTTATTGCCGTCGAATATGGCGTTGGTTTCAGCGCCTAATGTACAAAGACCAACCTTTGGACCAGTTATACCCCAGCCAGCTAGCCCTGAATATTTGATTATAACACCCAACAGCGGCTGGGTCCAATCCTTTGCGGAATGGAAAACCCTGAAAGGGGTTCCCACTCAGGTGATCAATGTTAGCTGGATTCAAGCAAATTACCCACTGAGTTCAACAATTCGCGATAAAGCTGAACAAATATGGACTGCGATAAAGAGTGTATATGACGCAACAACTCCTGCTACCCTCCAATGGGTTCTACTCATTGGTGATAATGCGACCATCCCTTCACGGTATGTCTACTTACCTGATACAACAGAATGGACAGGTCAAGATCCTAACCGGAAACCAACTGATTTCTACTATTCAGTCATGGGTGATACCGATTGGGATGACGATGGTGATGGCAGATGGGGGGAATGTGCCACCTTTAATGTGGGCGGCCCCTCGTCTGACGAAATTGGGGATTGGCAATCTGATCTTTATGTTGGTCGCATCCCCTTTAGTGACCAAGGAAATATAACCAGCATACTCACTAAGGCATTAGATTATGCCCGAAATCCAACCAGCTTTTCACCGACGGGCTGGGATACCTTCCTCCTTGGCGGTGCCATAAGCAATTACGATGAAGAGGTCTGGGCGTGGCTCGATCAAGATTACACCGATGAAGCAGAACTAAGCGACTACATCAACACAAACCATATTCCTGGGTATTACGATGTCTACCGTTTCTATGAAGATCGGTTTAACTTCTGGAATTACACCTCACCGAATACATTTCAGAACTTAAACGATACTGCTGTTATTCAAGGAATCAATCTCTACTCACCCGCACTCATCAATTTCGCGGCGCATGGAAGCCCAACCGACATTCAAAGGAAATATGATCCCTGGGGATTCCCCTATGGAAACACCTGGTCTAGTGCAACAGCAGGATGGAATAATCCAGTAACTGGAGTCGCCATTGGTGATCCTGACAATGACGGCTTCAATGAGCTAGTCTACACACATGGCATGGGTACAGGGCTTACTGCACAAAATGGTACAATCTGGCTACGAGATCCTAGTACAATGCTAGACACCCTAATCTGGGATCTCTGGACTTTCCCAGTTGATGGTTTTCCAACCCATGCTACCTGCGTTGATATCGGGGATGTTTGGAATAATGGGACCATTGCAGTAGTGGTGGGCACCTGGTCAGGTTCAACTGTCATTTTCACGAGAATCGTTCCCATCGTGGGACTTCCCTATTGGAGGCCAGTTGTAGTGAATGGTCCCGAAATTGGAGATCCAGTACTATGTATCGAGGTTGGAAATGCCGACAATGTCCTTGAACCACACGGTTATGGGGGAAGTGGCACTCCGTCTGTCAATATCGATATCGTGTGGGGTCATCAAAGTGGCATGACCTTTATCGCATCTTGTACTGGTGCACCAGGACCAGTAGGACACGTCGTACGAGTAGCCTT
>SMTZ1_10005136_pt1 | contig 13165 bp, 8 predicted proteins | sample DeeMarSWOR136_30_FD_25667 | JGI IMG/M metagenome (IMG submission 25667) | reverse complement strand
GTCGAATCTCTTACTCAGAAGGGAGTGACTGTCAAGCAGTTCAAACTGAGTAACTCCGACATCGGCAAGCTGGCGATTGAGCTGGTTGACGCCGCCACAATCGTAATTGGCACTCCTACCGTCCATGTCGGTCCTCATCCGCTGGCGGCTTATGCAGCCATCCTTGCCAACGCGCTTCGACCAAAAGCCAGATTTGCTTCGATAATCGGTTCCTACGGCTGGGGAACCAAGGCAAAAGAGCAACTCATAGGCATGATACCGAATCTCAAGGTAGAACTGCTGGAACCGGTTATAATCAAAGGACTGCCCAGGGAAGAAGATTATAAAAATCTGGATGTGCTGGCAGCCTCGATTGCTGAGAAACACAGGGAATTGAAATAAGACTATTACATTGGTAACACGAACCGGCAGCACTGGATAATCAAGTTTCCACATTCAGATGAAGATTAAGTTATGGCATTAGATTTTAACGTTATGGTAGGCGGTGAAGCGGGACAGGGAGTGCAGTCCGTGGGGTCAATACTCTCAAAAACGATTGCCCGGGGCGGACTGCATGTCTTTGCTGACCAAGACTACGAGAGCCGGGTACGCGGCGGTCACAACTTCTTCCGTATCAGGATAAGTGAAGGAAAAGTGCTATCTGTTTCCGAGGAGCTTGATGTACTGATAGCCCTTAATGAGGAAACGGTACACCTCCATTTACCTGAGGTGAAAGAAGATGGAGTCATTATCTATGATGATGAACAGATAGCGCTGGATCCGGAGGATGAAAGATATCTCGGTGTGCCTTTAACCAGACTTGCCGAGGAAACAGGCAAAAGCAAGCTGATGACAAATACCGTGGCGGTTGGAGCAGCCCTGGGTATTACCGGATTTGATATCAGCGCACTCGAAACTATACTGAAAGAGGAGTTTTCCCACCGGGGAAATGAGATTGTACAGGGCAATATTGCGGCGTCCGGAGCCGGATTTGAGTTTACCAGTAATAAAGGTAACGGTAATTTCTGGAAACGTCTCCGACCACTGGCAGATGCTCCGCGGAGAATGCTTCTGAATGGTAATGAAGCGCTTGCCCTTGGTGCTCTTGCCGCCGGCTGCAAGTTTATTGCCGGCTATCCGATGACGCCGGCGACTCTTATCCTTGAGTATTTTGCTGATAAAGGCAGGGACTATGGTGCGGTGGCGGTACACGTCGAGGATGAAATATCCGCAATCAACATGGCTATCGGCGCCGCCTTCTCAGGAGTCAGGGCGATGACAGCTACCTCGGGAGGCGGCTTCAGCCTAATGGTGGAGGGACTCTCACTTGCCGGGATGACAGAGACGCCTGTTGTCATTGTGCTGGGTCAGCGTCCCGGTCCGGCAACGGGACTACCGACGAGGACTGAACAGGGAGAACTCGCCTACGTGTTGAATGCAGGACACGGAGAATTCCCCCGGGCAGTACTGGCACCGGCCACGGCCGAGGAAGCCTTTCAAGCAGCAACAAAAGCCTTTAACCCCGCCGAAAAATACCAGACGCCGGTGATTATTCTCAGTGACCACCACCTGGCAACATCTTATACCACCGTTGATAAATTTGACCTGAAGGACGTAATAATTGACCGGGGCGAACTTCTCACTGAAGAAGCAGCGAAAGAGATGACCGATTATAAGAGACACCTTATCACGGATTCTGGAATCTCACCCCGTTCGTACCCTCTGCAGGGGAAGGCACTTATAGTTACCGATTCCGATGAACACGACGAGAATGGCCATATGATTGAGGATGCTGGAACGAGGATTGAACAGAGTCTGAAGCGGCTCAGAAAGCTGGATGGTCTGAAAAAAGAAATAAACGCCCCGGAGATTGATATTCAGCCTGATGCTACGTTCACTCTTATCGGCTGGGGCAGCACCGGCAACGCGATAAAGGAAGCTGCTGCTCTGCTGGAGGAAAGAGAAGTTGCCGTCGGTACAATCCATTTCAGCGAGCTATACCCTTTCCCTGCGGAATCGGTTATCTCAGACCTCAGGGAGGCTAAAAAGTGTGTCGTTGTAGAAGGTAATGCCACGGCTCAACTCGCTCAGCTTATCCGCAGAGAGACCGGTATTGAAGTGAGTGATACAATTCTGAGATTTGACGGACGTCCCATAACAGCCGCGTACATCATCGAGAGATTAAAGGTAAAGGTGTGGTGAAATGGTAACACTTGAGGACTATAACAGTACGGTACCTAACGCCTGGTGTCCGGGCTGCGCCAACTTCGGTATCTTACAGGCGTTGAAGAAAGCTCTTGTCGAGCTTGAAATAGAGCCTCACCGGCTGCTTTTCGTCTCAGGAATCGGGCAAGGTCCCAAACTCCCTCACTATACACGGGGAAACGTTTTTAACGGTCTCCACGGCAGGACTTTGCCGGTAGCCACCGGTGCCAGAATAGCCAACCATGAGCTTACAGTTATCGGTATTGACGGTGACGGAGGAGCCTATGGTGAAGGTGTCGGACACCTGCTGGCGAGTATGCGGCGGAATGTGAACATCACCTATCTGGTGCACAATAACCAGGTGTACGGGCTGACGAAGGGACAGGCTTCACCTACCAGCGATACCGGTTTCGTTACCCGGACTACTCCTCTCGGGGCGGGACAGCCTCTCAATCCTGTTATGCTGGCTCTGGCTTCGGATGCCGGTTTCATTGCCCGGGGATTCGCCGGTGATATAGACCACCTTTCGGATATAATAAAGGCGGGAATAGTCCACAAAGGTTTCTCGCTGATAGATATACTCCAGCCCTGTGTCTCCTTCAATCCGAAGAATACCTATCAGTGGTACCGGGAGCGGGTATACCACCTCGCTGATGAACCGGAATACAATCCTGAAGACAAGCGGGCAGCACTGGTTAAGGCTGAAGAATGGGGCGACCGGATACCGATTGGAGTAATATTCAGGAGAGAGAGGCCTGTCTATGAGGAGCAGCTACCGGCATTGAAGGAAATGCCACTGGTCAGGCAGGAACTCGACCCGCAGAAGTTTGAAGGACTTCTCAGTGAATTTATGTAGAGATAATTAATGAACCAGAATCCGGATGCCAAAGCCCTCGGTATTGACCTCGGCGGGACAAAGATACTATCGGCGGTGATAAATTCCCGGGGAGAGATTCTTGCCCGGGACTACAGCATTACCCCGGTTGGTCAAGAGTGCGACGCTGTTATTGCTGCCATCGCTGAATCAGTAAAGAATACCCTTGACCAGGCCTGTATATCGATTTCAGAGCTTGTCACGATAGGTCTGGCAGTCTCCGGTCTCTCCAATCCCGAAAGTGGCATTCTCTTTACTTCCCCTCATATACCGGGAATGAAAGACGTACCGATACTTGAATTAATCGAGAAAAAGCTCGGTAAAAAGACTTTCCTGATCAACGATGCCAATGCTGCTGCCTTCGGTGAAATGCATTGTGGGGCTGCCAGAGGTTATCGCAATATCATCTATATTACCCTCAGTACCGGCATCGGCGGTGGTATTGTTATTGACGGCAAGATTTATACCGGTACCATCGGCACGGCCGGCGAAATAGGACATATGACAATCAATGATGAAGGTCCGCTTTGCGATTGCGGTAACCGTGGATGCTGGGAAACGCTGGCTTCAGGCACAGCCCTGGCAAGGGAAGCCGTTCGGCGTATCAAGGAAGGAGCCGAAACATCAATTCTTCACCACGCTGGAGAGAACTTAGAGAAGATTACAGCCAGAGAAGTCCATGCCGCCGCCCTTGAAAATGACAGCCTGGCAAAGGAACTCATTGCCATGACCGGATACTATTTTGGAGTCGGTCTGGCGAACCTGGTGAACATATTCAATCCGGAAATCATCGTAATCGGCGGCGGACTATCGAATATCGCAGATATGCTATTAAAACCCGCCTACAAAGAGGCAGAGAAACGGGCTTTCAACCAACCTTATCGGTCGGTACGCTTCGCTCGTGCCGGGCTGGGAGAAAATTCCGGCGTTATAGGAGCCGCTGTCTTCGCCCTCGGTGAGATTGAAAGATCCGAAAATCAGTAAGGAGGTCAAGGTGAGAAATATCGGCATATTAACCAGTGGAGGTGATGCTCCGGGTATGAACGCCTGCATCAGGGCGGCAGTGCGGGCAGCAATTGCCAACGACCTGGAGATTATAGGAATACTGCGCGGATACGAAGGTCTGATTCACGGCAATGTGATGACCCTCGATAGAAGAGCAGTAGCCAATATCATTCAACAGGGAGGCACGATACTGGGGACCGCCCGGTCAGAAGAGTTTCGCACCGAGGAGGGAAGGAAGAAAGCAATCTGGGCTCTTGAAGAAGCTGAGATTGACGGCCTGATACTCATTGGCGGAGACGGTACCTTTCGCGGAGGTACCCTGCTCTCAGAGGAATCCGGTATCAGCATTATCGGAATTCCGGGAACAATAGATAATGACTGCTACGGCACCGATTTCACGATAGGATACGATACGGCAATAAACACCGCTCTGGAGGCTATTGACAGGATTCGCGATACTGCCGCTTCTCACGACCGACTTTTCTTTGTCGAGGTAATGGGACGCCATACCGGATTTATCGCTTTGAAGAGCGGTATCGGAGGAGGTGTAGAAGAGTTCATTCTCCCTGAAATACCGATGGATATCAACGAGCTCTGTGCGCGCTTGCAGAAAAACTTCATTGCCGGTAAAAGAAGCGCTATCGTGATAGTCGCCGAAGGTGAACAGCCTGGCGATAGCTTCCGAATTGCCGAGGAGGTAAGGAAGAAAGCTCATTGCGATTCAAGGGTGGTAATTCTGGGACACATCCAGCGCGGTGGTTCGCCTACGGCACGCGACCGTGTTCTTGCCAGCAGATTGGGTATCGCAGCCGTTGAGGCATTAATTGACAATAAGGGAGGATACATGGTCGGTGAAATCAACAACGAAATCGCCTATACTCCCCTTAAGGATACCTGGGAGAAGAAAAAACCACTCCAGCCAAGCCTTCTCGGTCTGCTCAAATATCTGGCTGATTAAAGCGGATTTCAGTCTGGAAATATAAAGGACAATCGGTTGAAACAGGTTGGTATTTATAGAAGACACACAAAAATAATATGTACCATCGGTCCGGCGAGCGATACGGCTCCACTTATCGAGCGCCTGATAAAGGCTGGTATGAATATCGCCCGGCTGAATCTCTCGCACGGCAGCTACGAAATCCACTCGGAGTATATTCAGATAATCAGAAGAGTCAGTCGGCGGTTGGGGATACCGGTAGCTGTTCTTGTTGACCTACCCGGCCCGAAATACCGTACCGGAAGGTTGAAAGACGGCAGGGCGGTTTTGAAGAAAGGCTCCCGGCTTACTCTGACAACCGGTGACATCGAGGGTGATGCTGCTCTGGTAGCGGTGAACCTGCCGGGACTGGTTGAAGATATCAAAGTGGGTGATGAAGTCCTGCTTGATGATGGTGCCCTGCAGCTCAAGGTACTTGATAAAGATGCCGATAGTATAAAATGCCGGGTGACGGTTGGTGGGGTACTTACCGACAACAAAGGGTTGGTGGTCCCGGGCATGGATCCATCGGCGCCTTTCGTTAACGATTCGCTACGCCGGCAAATTCTTTTTGCCGTAAAAGAGAGTGTTGATTACCTGGCAATATCCTTTATCAGCAATGCCGGAGATGTGTCTGCCGTTAAAGCCATACTTGGTGAAAGCAACGCCGATATTCCTGTCATATCAAAAATAGAACGGGTCAGAGCGGTGAAAAACTTTGATAAGATTCTTTTGGTCAGTGACGGAATTATGATAGCTCGTGGAGACCTTGGTGTTGATATTCCGCTCGAGAAGGTGCCGCTGGTACAGAAGGAAATAATCCGGAAGTGCAACCGCAGCGGCAAGCCGGTAATTACCGCCACCCAGATGCTTGAATCTATGGTCTCTGCTGCCCGCCCGACGCGCGCTGAAGTAACCGATATTGCCAACGCGATATTCGACGGCACCGATGCCATAATGCTTTCGGCAGAAACATCTATCGGTAAATACCCCGTCGCGGCAGTTCGTACCATGTCAAGAATCGCCCTGGAGGCGGAGAGCGGAATCGACTACGAAAATTCACTGCTGGAAAAGGGAAAGTGGATTAAACGGGAGACGGACGAGTTAATCAGCTATAATGCCTGCCACACCGCTCAGAGTCTTGGTGCCGTAGCCATTGTCGCCTTTACTCAATCCGGCAGTACGGCCGGGCGGGTATCCAAGTACCGTCCCGGGATTCCGGTTCTGGCAATAACACCCGGCAGTGACGTTTCAAGGAGACTGCTGCTTCACCGGGGCGTCTACCCGTTTCATGTCTATAAAACTTCTTCTGTGGATGAGTTTTTTTCAACCGCGGCCGGCCTGGCAAGGGATACAGGAATAGCCAGACCGGGTGATTTGATAGTTATTACCGGTGGCGTGCCTGTCGGTATTGCCGGCACAACAAACCTGCTCAAAGTAGAAAGAATAGACAATCCTGCTGAATAGCGGTAGATAGTCATCGCGATGGAAAAGAACAAAGTGAAACAGAATATCCGGATAAGAGAGTTTACAGAAGAAGATGTAGCCGGTCTATACCGGGTGCTCCAGAATACTATTGATATCTCGTATCGAGGAGTCTATCCTCCGGAGGCGGTTAAACTCTTCAAAGACTATCACTCTGAAAAACAAATCCTTAGTGATGCCGCCGATGGCTATACGATAATAGCCGAATACAACGGCGAGATAATCGGAACGGGTACTCTGGCAGGTGACCATATCAGCAGAGTGTACATCGAGCCGCGATACCAGAACGTCGGTATAGGTAAAATGATTGTGCGGGAGCTGGAGAATAAAGCCCTGGCAGAAAATATCACCGTTATAAATCTGGACGGTTCGCTTGCCTCCAGGGAGTTCTGGGAATCCCTGGGCTATAATGTCCGGAAGGAAGATTATATACCAGTAGAGAATGAGAAAAGACTATACCTGTACCGGATGTCAAAGTCACTCCAGTAACCGATAGCAGTTACAACTGGCAACGCTTCGGACCGGAGAAACCAATCTACTGAGACTACTCCTGACTGGCTCTGAAACGAGCCAGTGTATTCTTAAAGGTGGCGTCCTCAATCTCATGGGCTTCTTTCAGGTATTTATTAAACGTCTCGCGTGATACTGCCTTTGAGAAATAGTTCTCAAAGGATTGATATCCCATTTTCAGGTAATCTATATTATCCTTCTCTTCCTGACTCATTGAATCGTACAGTGACGTACCGGGTAAAGGTGTAAAACTGTTTACAACAAACAGGTCCGTTTTAATCTCTTTCATTACTTTTATTGTTTCCTGCATATCTTCTTCGGTCTCATATGGCAGTCCCATAACGAGCGAGGTTATTATGTAAACTCCGGTATTATAGACCAGCTCACTGACCGAGAGAGTTTGCTCAAGATTGGTCTTTTTATCCATCATTTTCAGCATTCGCTCGCTTCCCGATTCAAGACCAAAGTATACTCCGCCACAGTTTGATTGCTTCATCAGTTCAATAACCTCTTTGTCGATATTGTCATATCTGGCAGTACATCTCCAAACAATGCCCAGGTCAAGACTTATCAACCTCTCGCAGAACTCTTTTAAATACCTTTTGTCATAGGTGAAAGTCCCGTCTGTAAAATCAATAGACCTTATCGGGTATGTGTCTTTCAGAAGCATTATTTCTTCAAAGACATTATCCAGGCTGCGGCGGCGTACTTTTCCTCCCCAGAGTCGCCTGTCAGCACAGAATGAGCACGTATACGGACAGCCCCGTGAAGTAGAAATATTATGTACCTGATATAGATTGTAATCGCAGTCCAGGACAAGGTCCCTGGCGAGAAATGGCAGTCCGTCAAGGTCAGGGATGAGATTTACGCCGGGCGTGTTTTTCACCTCACCGTTGCTGTCTCTATAGTGGATTCCGGGAACATTTTCCCACCTAGGAGTATCTTTTTTTATTTCTTTCACAAGGCTTAGCAGCGGAATCTCACCCTCCCCTCTTACGATAAAGTCTATATCCTGATTCCGCATCACTTCATCAGGGCACAGTGTGGGATGACTGGCGCCGACGATTATTTTTATGTCAGGATTAACCTCTTTGATAAGGCCGGCAATTCTCTCGACCACAGGCTTAAGCGGTGATAAGTAAGCTATACCCACGGCTGTTGGATTGGACTCTCGAACAACATCCTTCAGTTTTCCCCAGACAGAACGGGTCTTATCGTTGACAGATGCTACATAGTTGTCCCAGGCTTTCGCCAGTTCCTCAGTCCCGGAAGCTGTCTGACCGTTCTCCTGGTCTGCCGACCACGTGTCAAAAGCCGGTAATCCCATTAGTAAATCACCCATTAATATGGCGGTATCGATACCGTCTCTTCGAAGGTAAGCCGCCAGGCTGGTCTGCCCAACATTATACCCGCAATCGGCCGGTATTCCTTTCAAACTGGAAAAGGGTGGATCAATAAGCAGTATGTCCATCTCTAGCTCCTTCTATCACCTGCCGCTGGTATCATAATTAGTGACGCTTCTTTAGCATCAGCCCCATTGTATTCCGGGACTTTTACTTATAATACCATCTTATCAAATATATAGCCAGACTTAAAAATAATATAGCCTGGATATCGGTACCGGGACTGCCTGTTCTAATCCAGCGGGGTGAGGAGCTGCTCTCTCCGAAGTAATGAAAAACAGGCTCCAAAGAAAGCCTGTTAGCCGGGAAAGCCAGCGGTAGTTCCAGCTGATAATATCAATAGTGTACGGCTACGCCCTTTTCCTCAAGTTGAGGTATATAGACATTAATCGAGGTGTCGCTCATAGGATTTTTATCCAGCGATACTTCCTGCAGACCGGAAATGGAGATTAGCGGAGAAATATCGTTTATCTGATTGGAGGCAAGAGTGACCTTGGTTAGACTGGTCAGAGATGTCAGCGGTGAGATATCGCTTATCTGATTCCATTCGAGATAAGCCCGGTATCCATGTAGTTGGTTATCTCTAAAAGACCGCCGTTTACCTTTGTGTAGCCGGAGCCGATGGCCTGAAATCAACTGAATGAATCAACACTATCACTTAAATAACATATGATTTCTATGATGTCCAAAATCTGTGTAATTTTACTATACTAGATTATCAAATTAATTATTCATGTCAATTACTACATCATCTATACGGGCATCAGTAGCCATACCCGAGCCATCAAATCTGAGCCGGAAATCAGATACCCAGTACTGCGAATCCGTAATAACTTCACTAAAATATATCCAGGTAGTTTTTATCACTCCTGGATAAGTCACCAGGTCAAACCAGTTATTATAGTCTGTACCATTAAAAGTCTGAACATATAGCGGCCCCTTGTTCAGGAGTTTTATATTGAACCAGAATGACACGGTTATATACTCGGCGGCATAGGCATTCATGCTGTCCGATGTCATCGTGGTATCCCCGGTCTTGTGCTCTGCACCATAGGTGCTCCCATTGTAACCTCCACCTACATAGGATATCTGCCAGTCAGTTATACCATTACCGTCCCATTTGACATCCCACGGATTGCCCTCGAAATCATCGCTGAGCAGATTCTGCGGTGGTCCGACCGGTCTTGCGTTATCCTCGTTAGAGTAGTCACTTTCCTGTGCCGCCTCATCGACGGCGGTAACCACGTAGTAATATCTGGTACCGTTGGTGACGGTGCTGTCTATATAGTCACTGTCTGTAACGATACTTCCGTTTATCTTTGAGTAGCCGCTACCGCTGGTTGTGCTACGGTAGACATTATAGCCGTCAAGGTCGGACTCGCCGTTATCATTCCAGTCTAAGCTTGCTTGACCGACACCCTTGGTAGCAACAAGTCCGGTAGGCGCTACTGGTATATTGTCCCACGGTGTAGCGCTATCTTCATTCGAATCAACACTTTCATTTGAACCGAGGTCAACAGCGGTGACAACATAGTAATACGTGACATTGCCGGTCACATTATTATCGATATATTCGCTTGTGCCGAGTAGACTGCCATTTATTTGAGTGTAGTTAGCCCCGCTGGTGAGGCTCCGGTAAACGTTGTAGCCATCGATATCACCCTCAGTATTATCATCCCAATCCAGTGTTACCTGCTTATCACCAGCGGTCGCAGCCAAATTAGCAGGAGCTGCCGGAGGATTATCATAAGGAGTGGCGTTATCCTCGTTCGAATTACCACTCTCATTACTGCCGTCATCAACTGCGGTTACAACATAGTAATAAGTAATTCCGGCACTGACGCTGTTATCATCATAACCGCTTACGTATACCGGACTTCCGTTAATCTGAGTATAATTAGCTCCGCTAGTAGTGCTGCGGTATACATTGTAGCTGGCAATATCTGCCTCAGTATTGTCATTCCAATCAAGACTTACCAGACCGTCGCCGGCGGTTGCAGACAGTCCGCTTGGTGCCGCCGGCGCAATATCGATTGTCGTCGCACTATCTTCATTGGAATTACCGCTTTCATTTGCACCGTCATCAACAGCTGTTACCACGTAATAATAAGTCTGGCTACCGTAAAGCGGTAAATCTATGTAATTGCTTGCATAGACCGGGCTGCCGTTAACCTGAGTGTAGTTAGCCCCGCTTGTAAGACTGCGGTAAACATTATAGCTAGCGAAATCGCTTTCACCATTGTCGCCCCAGTCCAGTGTTATTTGTTCATTACCAGCAGTAGCGGAAAGATTTAAGGGAGCCGCGGGTGCAGCATCGGTTGCCGTGGCACTATCCTCATTGGAGTAAACGCTTTCATTCGATCCGTTATCAACAGCGGTCACAACATAATAATACATACCGCCACCGTAGAGTGGTGAATCAGTATAATTGCTCGTGTATACCGGACTGCCATTAATTTGAGTATAATTTGCGCCACTGGTGGTACTTCGATAAACATTATAACTGGCAAGGTCAGATTCAATATTATTATCCCAGTCAAGTGTAATTTGTTCACTACCGATACTGGCTACCAGAGCTGTAGGCGCTGATGGTGCAGCATCACCGGTGGTAGCGCTATCTTCATTTGAATAACCACTCTCATTACTACCGTCATCAACAGCGGTGATCACGTAGTAATAAGTTTCAGTGCCATATATAGGAGAATCGGTGTATTCGCTTGTGTATACCGGACTGCCATTAATTTGAGTATAATTTGCGCTACTGGTGGTACTGCGATAAACGTTATAACTGGCAAGGTCAGTCTCAATATTATCATCCCAGTTCAGAGTGATTTGCTCTGTTCCTCCGGTAGCAGTAAGCCCCGTTGGCGCTGACGGAGCAATATCGGTAGCAGTAGCACTGTCCTCATTGGAATACCCACTTACATTGCTGCTGCCATCAATAGCCTTAACTACGTAGTAGAATAAGCCTCCCCCGAAAAGATTGCTATCTGTGTACTCACTTGAATATACCAGGCTTCCGTTAACCTTGTCATAAGGACCACCACTGGAAGTGCTACGATAAATATCATAGCCATCCAGGTCTGTCTCTATGTTGTCATTCCAGTCAAGCGTTATCTCTTCGTTGCCTCCGGTAGCTACCAGTCCTGTAGGAGCAGCCGGCGCGACATCCACCGCTGTTGCGCTGTCTTCATTTGAATCAGAGCTTTCATTGCTGCCACCGTCAACGGCAGTAACAACGTAGTAATAAAGCCCTCCACCATAAAGTGGAGAATCCGTGTAATTGCTCGAAGTTAATAAGCTGCTAATCTGGGTGAAATTCCCTCCACTAATGGAACTACGATAAACTGCGTAAGACACATTGTCGGTCTCATTGTTATCATTCCAATCAAGAGTGATTTCCTCGTTTCCAGCTGAAGCGACAAGGTCGGTGGGCGCTGCCGGGGCAACATCTACAGCTGTAGCGCTATCCTCGTTGGAATAGCCGCTCTCGTTATTACCGTAGTCGATTGTACTAACAACGTAGTAATATAACCCGCCACCATAAAGCGGAGTATCCGTGTAATTACTATTGTATACAGGACTGCCGTTAATCTGAGTATAATTGGCTCCGCTGGTGGTGCTGCGGTACACATTGTATCCCCAGATATCATCCTCGACGTTGTCATTCCAGTCCAGGATTATTTGCTCACTACCAGCAGTAGCCGTAAGTCCGGCGGGATTTGCCGGAGGTATCGTATCTGTGGTAATAACCACATCATCTATATTTGCTTCTTCGCTATTTTCAACAAGTCCTGTCGTATTGAACCGCAGTCGGAATCCGGCGATAAGGTACTGTGAATCCGTTATTATCTCACTGAACTGGCACCAGGTATTATTAATGTAAGTGGGATAAGCGGTTAAATCGTACCAGTTATTATAAGTAGTACCATTGTAGGTCTGGACGTATATGTCCCCCGCCTCCGCATTTTTAAGGTTAAACCAGAAAATCACGCTAATATTATCCGCTGAGGAAGCTTCGATTTCGTCACTGGTAAGGTAGCCATTATTGTTTTGATCGCTATATGCGTTATAATAACCGGTATGAGGTTTCGCTGAATCCTGAACCCAGGTAGTAGCACCGCTCTCATCCCAGTAACCATCCCAGTTGGGGCTGCCGGTGTTTTCAAACCCATCATTCAAGGTGAACAAGCCCCACCGGATACCAAGAGTATCATCAGTGCTGTACTCGTCATCAACAAAAAAGCTATGAGTGACCCCGGTATAGGTCACCAGAGACAATACCATTACGATTGCAAGTGTTAATATTATCCAGGATCTACCACTCATTTGATCGATGCCTGTGCAATAACCCTATTTTTCTTGTTCTCGATAATTATTCGCCAAAAATTGAATATATAAATGACGAATAGAATAAAGCTGGGTATTACTATCGAAAAAATAAAACCCAAAGTAGTTTTCAGAAATTCAGTGAAATAGCCCAGATATGGTACATGAACGCATATTTTGCCTACCAGATTTTGAGCAGGTACCGTAAAAGGATCATGCTTACTGTTAGCATCGCCTTTGGTATAAAAACGAATCGGGGAGTTCTTTACGATATTGATAACACGGTGGGTTATCAGTGTTTCTCCAAATGATACCGGGCGGAACGTAATTATGTCCCCGATTGCAACATCCTCCGCATCCAAGGGATGAGTCACTACAAGTGAACCAGTCTTTAATGCT
>SMTZ1_10005133_pt1 | contig 13167 bp, 16 predicted proteins | sample DeeMarSWOR136_30_FD_25667 | JGI IMG/M metagenome (IMG submission 25667) | reverse complement strand
TAGTATAGTTATTTGTCAAAAATAAACCCAATTTTGCCCTATTTTGGTGAAAGAGGCTTTGGTCGGGCGGGCGGGATTTGAACCTGCGACGCTCCGGTTTCTGCCTATTTTGGCTGCGTGCTTGGGGGGCTGGGGGACTGTCCACGGTTGTTGTGGGCGTCTACAGCCGGAAGCTCTACCAAGCTGAGCTACCGCCCGATGGTTATGGCTATGAAGATTGGTTTTCGTGATTTATGGGTTTTGGTTTGTCGGGAAGGGTTTTATTGGTTCTTTGTTAAGTGGTTAGGGGAGAAGGTGTGTTTGGTTTTGAAAGATAGGACTGCCGATAATGTGCATTTGGCTTTTGTGGGGGAGGCGAAAGCTGTTGTTAGGTTGGGATTGTTTGCTGAGAAGGCTGAAGAGGAGGGTTTGCCACAGATTGCTCATCTTTTCAGAGCTATGGCAGCAGCAGAGAAGGTTCATGCACGTCGCCATTTCAAGCAGTTAGAAGGGAGCGTTAAGGATACGCAGAGTAATTTGGAATTGGCGTTCCAGAGGGAGACTGGTGTGGCGGGAGTGGAGTATGTGAGGATGTTGCGGGAGGCGGAGGAGGATGGGGAGGCAGATGCTGCTTTGGTGTTTTCGCAGGCAAGAGACGTAGAAGAAGGACACGCCAAATTGTACAAGAAAGCCTTAGACCATTTGATAGCACAGAGAAGGACAGAATATTACGTGTGCCGAGTATGTGGGTATGTGGCAGATGGAAAAGTGCCAGAAAACTGCCCAATATGCGGAGCACCAAAAGCAAAATTCCAAAAAGTAAATAGTAATGAGAATTAAGGCCAAGTTTTTAGCTAAATGTATTTTTGATCTTGGATGGTTAAAGCTGTTTAAGAATGAAATAGCGTGCAGTTTTTGACAACAGAATAATTGAAGACATCCAAGAATCCATAATCGCGACATCTAACCGAAGATGGAAATCCTCTAAAGAAATTATCCTTTGACGACATTGCTGAAAAGGTTTATCGTGAACAGTTTCGGTTGGGTCTCCTAGAAAGGCTACCAATTTTCTTCGTGTAACTTAAATATGTCAACATTCAAATTGTCTGCTTGTCCCGTGTGTGCACACTCGTTTAGGATAGTCTCTTAAAATGACAGTTGCAGAACAAGAAGACGAACCACTTACTGAATCAACAACCTCCACTAAACCGAAATATGAATATTTGGAAGATTTGCCTGGTGTTGGTCCTGCCACTAGCAAAAAACTCCAGGAAATGGGTTTCCACACTATCGAATCCCTCGCCACCGCCACCGCCCGTGAACTCGAACCAGCAGGCATCAGCGAAAAAAAAGCCCTAGACGTCATCCGCCTCGCTCGTGGTAGCCTTGACCTCGCTTTTATCCGAGCCGACGAACTTCTCAAACAACGCCAAACAGTCCATCGCCTCACAACAGGCAGCCAAGTCCTCGACAACCTCCTCGGCGGAGGCTTAGAAACCCAAACTATCACCGAATTCTATGGCGAATATGGCAGCGGCAAAAGCCAAATCTGCCATCAACTCTGCATCAATGTTCAACTCCCTCAAGAACAAGGAGGCTTAAACGCCGCGGCCCTTTACATCGATACCGAAAACACCTTCCGTACTGAGCGCCTCGTCCAAATGGCACAACATCTAGGCTTAGAACCCACCGAGGCAGCCAAAAACGTAATAGTAGCTGATGCCTACACCAGCGATCACCAAATTTTCCTTCTAGAAAACGCCGACAAAATCATAAAAGAAAACAACATCCGCCTCATCATCATCGACAGCCTCACCTCTCACTTCCGAAGCGAATACGTAGGCAGAGAAACCCTCGCCCTTCGCCAACAAAAGCTCAACAAACACATGCACAAACTTATTCGCCTTGCTCGTGCCTTCAACGCCGCCGCAGTCGTCACTAACCAAGTCATGGCAAAACCCGATGTCTTCTTCGGCGACGCCGTCCACCCCATAGGCGGCCACATAGTAGCTCACACAAGCCACACTCGCATCTCCCTCCGCAAAGCCAGCCGCGGACCCATCCGTATCGCCCGCCTCGTTTCTAGCCCTTACCTCCCCGACGGCGAAGGCATCTTTAAAATCACCACCAACGGCATAGAGGAAACTGAAGAAAACGAGAGTAAAAGGAGCCGCTAGATGACCATACCCCAAACCCAAGTCACACGCTACCTCCAGCTCATTAACAACCGCCAATTCACCGAAGCCCACCGCCAACTCCAACGTATAAAACAAAAAACTCCAAAAACAGAATGGAACCACGGCTACTACAAAGCCCTCCAAGGCATGCTCCTAGCCCAGAAACGCAATGACAACCAATACGCCTTCCTCCAAAACCTTAATCTTAAAGACAAAATCGCCCTACAACAACACAAAAAAGAATTCCTTGCCCATGTCCAAAACCGCTTCAACGAAGACTTTGACCGAGGATACTTCTCAGCTTGGCACGACTACACCCGACTACTCATAAAAACCCTAAAAGAACAAAACCCAAAACCAAACACAGACTCTAAAGGACAAACCAGTATCACCCATTACGCCGAAACCCCTACCCCCCAGCCCACGGAAGACTAAAAGTTACACTCTCAGACTGCAACCAACCTAATGATAACGTTTCATTCTGATCCACCACATATCCACTACTATCCCCTAACCTAAAAACATAAGTTCCAGGTGGCAACAAAGCCATCCTAAGAGTCCCCGTTACAGTAGTCATGTTCCGAATCACCTGACCCGCACCATTCTCTGCAACCACCCACAACTCTAACCCTTCAACCGGACCTCCATCAACATTGTTTATGTTTACTGTCACAGAAGGCATAAACAGAGTAACAACCAAACTCCAAGAAACAATCCACGCAAAAAAGTAAATTCCAATTCCCTGCGTAACCAGCTTCGACTGTTTCTCCACCCTTCCAAAGTATTTGCCTTTGATGAGATAATAGGTGGCTATGTAGAAAAGCAATGCAAATGATACGCCTGTTAACAACGTGTAAATGTTTGTCACCTCAGTAGAAACCGTGGAATACACGTAAAGCGCGCATAAAGTTCCAATAAATAGTCCCAAGCTAGCGCGAATCCAATAGATGATGCTCAGTGGCTTCATAAACTTCAGCTCAGATGAATCTGCTTTTCTTATACATTCAGTGGCTTCTCATTTAAGGTTTTAACATGCAACTCTTGAAGCGCACCTTATAACCATCTAGCTTCTTGATCTCAGTTGCCAGTCCCTCTATATACTTGTAAATCCTTAAAACGCTCCAGCAGTATTTTGTTCAAATGGGAAGAATCGTGCAAAAAACGCTGACAAGCTTCGACATAGCCGCTATTATCTTTGAGCTTAAAGAACGGCTTACAGGGGCTCGCATTCAGAACATTTACCAAGTTAAGGGAAAAATCGTCATTATGAAACTTCATCAACCCAATCAGCCAGCTTTAAACCTCTTAATCGAGCCAGGCAGACGCTTACATTTAACCTCTTATCTTCTGAAAAAGCCGCAAAGACCACCTGCCTTCTGTATGGCTCTTCGCAAACATCTTAGAAATGGAACTATTACCGAAATTAGTCAGCAGGAGTTCGAACGCATCGTAACTGTCAAAATAAGAACGAAAGAAGGAGAATTCAAGCTGATTCTGGAATTGTTTGGAGATGGTAACATAATACTTGTTGATTTCCAAGGTATAATCGAACAAGCTCTGTTTTTCAAGAGGATGCGTGATCGAAATATTTTGCGAGGAGAGCCTTTTAAGCAAGCGCCTTCAAGTGGAAAAAACCCCCAAAAGCTCAGACCTTCGGATTTGCTTGAACTAAAACAGTTTAAAGATTTAGAAATAGTCAGAGCACTTACAAAATATTTAAGCATCAGCGGTATGTATGCCGAAGAAGTTCTTCTCTGTGCTCAAATAGATAAGACCAAGCGTTGCGAGTCGCTGGAAAACAGCGACTTTGAAAGAATATTCAGGGCTCTTAATGATGTTCTCGCTCATCTTGAAACTGGAAAGCTTGAACCTTGCTTAATAATGGACGAAAAGGAAGGATGGGTTGACTTAGTTCCTTTCCCTTTGAGAAAATATGAACGCAACAAGTGCAAGTGGTTTGAAAGTTTCAACGAAGCCTTAGACGAGTATTGCGCAGAAACCGTTGTTGAACGACAGGTTGAAAAAGCAACAGAGGAGGTTCAGCAGAAGATAGAGAGGCAGCAAAGAATACTTGATGAACAGCAAAAGTCATTAGCGGAGGCAAAACAACAAGCTGAACGAATGAGAAAAGTTGGAGACACAATTTACACTCACTTTAACCAACTGCAAACGCTTCTCTATAGAATCGTAAACGAAAAAAAGAGTGGAGTGCTATGGCAAAAAATTGTCTCTCAAATAAAGGAGGAGAAAAAAAGCGGAAAAGGACCCTCCGTCTATTTTGAATCTTTAGACACAAATAAACTAATTCTCAACCTTTCCATTGAAAGCTTGCCCGTCTCGCTCAAACTTAGAAATTCTGTTCAAAAAAATGCAGCAACTTATTACGAACAAGCTAAAAAGGCAGAGAGGAAAGTGAAGGGTGCCGAAAAGGCGATAGAGGATACCCTCGGTCGTATTGAGGAGTTGAAGCAGAAAAAAGAGGCCACAGCCGAGGAGGCCTCCAAACCGATTAAAAAGAAAATTAAGAAGGCATGGTTTGAAAAATTCTGGTGGTTCCACACATCGGAAGACTTCCTAGTGATTGGAGGAAAGGACGCCGTCACAAACGAAATTCTAATTAAAAAATACATGGAACCAAACGACTTGGTTTTTCACGCTGACATCGCCGGCGCCCCTTTCGTGCTACTAAAAATAAGAAAGAAAACGCTTTCTCAACAATCAATATACGAAGCAGCTCAACTTGCAGCATCCCATTCAAGGGCATGGAAAGCCAAATTCAGCGCCATCGATGTTTACTGGGTTAACCCCGAACAAGTGAGCAAGAGTCCTCCATCTGGCGAATATCTAAAAAAAGGAGCTTTCATGATCCGTGGCAAGAAGAACTACGTCAGAAGAACACCGCTACGCCTCGCCATAGGCATAGACTTCAAAACAACACCTCCTACAACAGTAGGGGGACCAACAAGCGCAGTGAAAAGCAAAACCGACACTTTTGTAGAAATCGTTCCAGGCGACCTTTCAAGCAGTAAGCTGGCAAATAAAATAAGACAAATGTTAGCACAGAAAGTTTCTAAAAGCCTGCAAGAAGCAGTGTCTAAGATCCCCATTCAAGAAATGCAAACTTTCATACCCTTTGGAAAAGGGCGAATAATTAACCACTGAAAACCCGAACTAACAATTGTATTCACTCTACCTTTCCACTATATTAGTTGAACAATATCTGCTATAAAATGCGAGATTATGGCTCCTAGGACTGCAAGAAGAGCATACTTCGCCCCTGCTTTATAGGGATTTTCGTGGCTTGTTTTACCAATGTAGCTTCCCAAAATAAATGCCATGGCAGTGCCGATTATGAAGGTGGAGATTACCGCGTAGTCCATAGAAAGACATGTAAATGGCGATAATAGAACAAGCGTGGCAGTTATTGTGGAGGTAAATGCGAAAAGGCTGTTTGTCAACACCTCTTTCTTAGAATGAATTCTTATTGTCGCACCGTGCTCCTTGGCTTCGTGAATCTGCAGCGCTCTTTCCGCCGATTGGGACATAAAGAATCCAATGGAATTTCCAAAAGCATTAGCAAAACCTCCAATTATTCCCGTGATTATCACCAAGTGTGTTTGAGAAGTAGCTTCGGCAACTCCTATTATCAGGCCTAAGCACATAATTAGCCCATCAGCAAGACCGAAGGCAATTCCTTCCAAACGATAATTTTCCTCACTCGGCGAGTCTTTAGTCATCTTTTTGCACTTTCGAGTGCTTTAATGAGAGAGCGATATATGTATTGTGTTGGCGAAGTCCTAAAATAGGGCGTCTACCCTCGCTTTAGCTAACAGGTGGCAAAAGTTGGCATCAAAAGTTGCCTTAGTTGAGGTAAATGGAGACACTCAAACGGCTTTAAACAAAGCACTCACACTCATTGGAGAAATGAACGACTTGAACACTGCGAAAAAACCTGTCGTTGTTAAGGTGGGAGTTTTCAATCATAAAGGACCTCGAGTAAATTATCCTACAGTGAGCGTGGTTGGCGCGATTGTTAATAGCTTCACTAAAGCTCCACAAATCTATCTGGCCGAGTCAGACAACTATAAGGGAACAGGTTCAGAAAGACTGCAAGTTTGGAAGGAGCTTTTTAATGAACGAGTGGTTCCTTTTAATCTCTCCGATGATACAGACACTAAAGAGGTTGACATTGCTGGAGAGAAGATGGGGCTTTCCCATATACTCTTCAAACCCAACGTCTTAGTAAGCACTCATGCGTTACGCAGGTACGATAAAGGAACAATCTTGAAGAATCTTTTTGGCTTGGTTCCGGAGAGAAAGAAAGCAAGGTTTCATAAGAAACTGGTGAGGGTTCTCCTAGACGTTTATGAGGCAGTTGGAGGTATAGACCTCTCTGTCATAGACGCCACTCGCGCATTCTCCGGTCCAGCTGCAATCAAAGCATTAAACACGAATGTTCTTGTGGTTGGTAGAGACGCGGTTGCCGTAGAAGCAGTTGGAGCTACTCTAGTGGGTTTGAAGCCTGAGAAAATGCAGGTGATTCAAGAGGCGGTGAATCGGGGTTTAGGTGAAGGCGACATTGAAAAGATAGAAGTGTTAGGATGCTCTCTTGAAAATGTCAAAAGAAGATTTAGCGAATTATAAAACCTTGCAAGCAAGTAAAAAAGATGGTTTTAACACTCTCTTATGTAGCACTCTTGAGCTGACAAAAGGGGAAAGTTTAACAACATTTTAATAAAGCTTCCATTTATTCACGTATGCGTGGGAGTAGCTGTGTCTGAAATTGGTTTAAGAACCCGAATGCTAGTCAAAGACGTTATGTCTAGTCCTGTCATCACAGTTGGCGAGGAGGAAGCAGTGGATAAAGTGGCTCGGTTTATGGAAATGCAAAAACTAGGCTGCATAATTGTAACAGACAAAGATGGCAGACCTTTAGGAATAATAACCGAAAGAGACCTTGTAACCCGAGTTCTGGCCAAAAACAAATTACCCAGCAAACTAAAAGCAAAAGAGGTCATGACAGCCCCTCTAATTACCATACGCCCTGATGAAACTCTCACCAACGCAGCAAGGCAGATGAGTAGACTCGATGTGAGAAGACTTGGCGTAGTTTACAAAGGTGACATAGTAGGCATCATCTCAAGCAAAGATGTTTTAGCCGTCACACCCGAGCTAATTGAAACCATACAAGAAAAAACCCGCATTGAAAGCGAAAACATGGAAGAAATAACGGAAGGGTCTCCCATGGCGGGCTACTGCGATCGCTGCGGACAATGGTCAAGTCGGCTAAAGGAAGCGGAAGGAGAATTTCTCTGCGAAGATTGCCGCACATAAAACGGAAAGAAATTCCCATTAGGTATATGGTCTTTGACGACAGAGATATTATTCTTGTTCTTCCTTCAGGACTTAAGTCAACAGCGGCGCCCCAGGCTATCGAAGCCTTGTGGCTTAGGATTCCTCCCTTGGCAAAAGTCCTAGGGGAACATTTCGAAGAACTCTGGGAAAAAGGGAAACCTATGCTTCCTATACTGAAACAGCTGAAGGAGAAAAAGCTACAGGAGAAAAGAACCTGATTGGCAGAAGCATCTTAACAGACAACTCTTTGCATCGAATTAACCGTCAGTTATTTCTTAAGTGCTTCCTATAAGTCGTCTGCCAGATATTTAAGGTCAAAAGGTTTTATCTTGAATCCTGATCCAATGCTCACAAGGAAAGAACCGAGTTCACCCAAAATCTCTCCCCAATTAAAGGCGAATGTTCGCATGAAGTCGCTGTAGAGTGAATAGTTTTTGTGAAATGACATCATGATGAGGTCCTTGCCAAATCCTTCACCATCGGCGGCGAAAATGACGTTTGGATGCCTGTTGGTCCATTCAGTTGCTCGTTGAACTATTTTTTCTGCTTCTTCAGTGGATGGATAAGTCTTTATTTTGATGAAGGTGAAAGCTAAAATTTGATAGCCAAGTTTTGCAAAGTCTGGAATAACAGTGTAAGTTTTTATATATTCTTTTTCCAGACGCGCTCTTGTTCTAGTGATTGTCGGTTGCGAAACATGTAAGTTTCTAGCAATTTCCCTATCGCTTCTCTTAGAATTTCTCAACATTTCTTTTAGAAGCCTGTAAAGCTTTTGCTGTATCATGAAAATACTATTCGTAGAAGCCCATTTAAAAAACTTGGCAAAACTTAGCTTGACGAATGAATTTTGCGGGTGTGAGCAAGATAGCTGATGTATGGTTAAGGTACGAATTCTATAAATTAGAGAATACGAAGTTTAGTTACTGCTTTGGGATTTGATACTTGTGAACTATAAAGAATTGTTGACGGCAGATAGGAAAACGTTTCAAGAGGTTGCCAAAAAAGCACGGATGACAAGTCAGAAACACTTTGGCAAAAACATCCGCTTTTATGCTCCTAGCTTTATCTATTACAAAACTAATTATTATTGCTCTTCTCCAACTGCTTTCCCCTCAATCTCTATAACAGGCTCCTCGTGTTCTTTAAAATGCAAACACTGTGGCGGCATTGTTCTTAACACTATGTACCCTGCTCGCTCACCTGAGAAACTTATGGGTCTCTGTAGAAATCTAAAGAGCAAAGGAGCAATAGGATGTTTAATCAGTGGAGGGTGCAGGCCAGATGGCTCAGTGCCTGTTGAAAAATTTGCAGACGCATTTGCTGAAGTCAAACGAGAATTAGGATTAACTTTGGTTGTCCACACAGGCGTTATTAGCAAACATGTAGCGGGGAAGTTGAAGAAAGCGGGAATAGATGCTGTTTTGATCGATATAATTGGCTCAGATGAAACAATAAAAGAGATTTATAACCTAAACGTTAGCGTAGGGGATTACGAAAGGTCGTTGCGAGCCTTATATGAGACTAATATTCCAACAGTACCTCATGTGCTTGTGGGGCTGCACTATGGCGAGTTGAAAGGCGAACTCCGGGCATTAGAGATGATTTCCAAATATAGGCCTTCAGCTGTAATTGTAATTGCCTTCATGCCAATACATGGTACTCCCATGGAAAAGATTGCACCTCCTACTCCTTTTACCATAGGCAAAGTGATTGCAGCTGCCAAACTTATGATGCCGTTTGCACCCTTAGTGCTAGGTTGCATGAGACCAAAGGGAACGCACAGGAGGCAGACTGATGTTTCAGCTGTTGAAGCTGGTGTGAATGCTATAGCCTTCCCAGCAGAAGAAGCCATAAAACATGCAGAGTCTCTAGGATATAATGTCTCGTTTTCTTCTCTGTGCTGTTCACAGATATATGTCGATTTGAAAAACTGGAAAACTTGATGCACAATATCAAAATGAGCAGTTTTATCTAGATGTGAACCGCCAAAGGAAATTCATTAATCGGTCTTTGGCAATTTTGATTTGCTTACTGAGCCGTTTGGCGTCCTCTTTGGAGATTCCTTGGCGGATTAGTTCTTTCTCAAAGGCTTTTCTTGTCTTTCTCACTTTCCAATCTAAAGTTATCCACAGCCAAAACAGGTGAACAAATAGCCAAGAGACTCGTGGAAAAATGCTGAAAGCTGTCCTTATCCGCAAGCCAGAAACCCCGCTTAACAGAAGAAACGCCTAATCATCTTCCGACTCGGTCCAGCCTTTCTCTTTCATTTTCTTAGTGATTTTTTCCTCAATTTTCTTCTGAAGCTCTTTTTCCATCTCTGGAGAGAAGGAACCTGTTTTGCCAATTTTCTTAAAAAGATCGCCAAAACCTGAAAAGGTTTTCATGTAATCCTCCGTCATTTTTAAAGCTAGATCGTTGGGTATTCCGCTATCTTTCAGTTCCTTGTAAAAGGCTGCTGCAGCCTTTCCCATGTTACGTCCTGCGTCTTCGCTGAAAACGCTTGCCATTATGTTTTTGATGAGTGCTGGGATCTCGGTGGAGACGACACTTAAGAGTTCTTTAATCTCTTCTGCTTCCTCCTTAGGGCTCTTTTCTCGGTCTTTCTCTTTCTTTTCTAGCATATGATTTTCCTCCTTGTTATCGAAATAAGGCGTGCTGCCTTAATATTGTTATAGTTTTAGCTTTTTTGCGTTCTGCTTCCAGCCTAGCTCTCCATGTTCTCGGATTGTTCTGATATGCAGATGTGACATCGATGCTTATGGTTGACTTAACCTTTTGTGAGGTTGTTTTCTTTATTCCAAACAGGTTCTGCTTTTCCGATAATTCGTTTACATCTATACTCGCTTTCATGTTTACTCACTTTATTATACTAAAGTATGGGCACTGTAGTTTAATATCGTGGAAAAAAGTGGTCAACCGTGTGGTCACTGTTCAACCAGTTCATACTTGCTTCCAAAGCCTTCTATTTGGCGAACTACGCCTTCCCCTTCCAGCTGTCTTAGACGCTGTCTGATTATACGTCTCGAGGCAGTACCTCGCATGGCTTGTACTTGTCGCGTTACGGCTGAAATATTTAAAGGGCCTTTTACGGCGAGGGCTTGTATTATACATCGGCTTATCTCGTCTCTTGCAACTTCAGGCTTTCTGATGATGTGCTCTGCTGTTTTTAGCCTTGCTGCAACTTTCAAAGGCTCCTCATACAAGCCTAAACCTACTTTTGTGAGCCGAAGTGAGGCCACTAATCCCTCATACTCAGGCTTTTCAAGAATCAAGCTTTCCAGAGTGTCTAAGCGTTTTATTATCAAGTCTAGCTTTTTACTTAACTCCTCAACGCTACTAGTAGACTCTGACTGCTGTTTTTCCTTGTCTTCACCCATTTCGGCTCCACGCTTCAGATAAAAAAGTATTAAATTCACTGTTTAAATGATTATACCTACAAAGGTGAGTATTATTGAAAGAATACACCTGTGTGCAGGTCACCCATAATAAAAAGATTGCCAGGTGATTGAGGGATATCAGAAAAAGGGCTGGCGTCTTCACACTTACTAGGCTCAAGGGTCTCCAACTATTGTCAATCGCTACTTGCTGTTTGAAAGAGAAGTTGGCTCTTAGCTTTCTTCTCTTACAGCTTAACTTCGTCTAAACGTCGAAATTACAATGTCTATGCCCGGAATTTATTGCTTTTTCTCTTCTTTCATCTTTTGCACTGTATTCGCCGCCTTGTTTGCCCCTGCAAACGCCGACAAGCCCAGAATCTCACCCTTCACCATATCCATAGGAATCGCAAACACAATTGTGTTACTTTGATCGTAACTGATGTCCTCCAAACTAGATAATGTACGCAAATACAACGCTCGATTACTCATCTCCCGCACCGCCTTCTCCAAGTTCTCAGCAGCCGTCAACTCGCCTTCACTCTTTATAATTACCGCCCGCTTCTCTCTCTCCGCCTCTGCCTGTCGCGCAATCACCCTCTTCATGTCCTCAGGCAATTCCACATTCTGCAAATTCACCGAAGTAATGTCCACACCCCAATCCTGCGTCTCCCTATCCACAATCTTCGCAATCTTGTCTGCAATCTCATCCCGTCTCGCCAACAATTCGTCCAACTCAACATCTCCCACCACATCTCGCAGCGTAGTCTGCGCATACTTCATTACGCTGTTCCACACATTCTGAATGTTGACCAAGCTGTCCTTCGTGTTCACCACTTTCATAAACACAACCGCATCAACACTCACACTAATATTGTCTTTAGTCATTACATCCTGCCGCGCAACATCCAAAGTGATAATCCGCTTATCCTGCTTCAGAAAGCTCTCCGCCAATGGCCACTTGAAAAAGAAACCGGGACCAACCAAGCGTTGGAACTTTCCAAACCGCAATACAATTGCCTCCTCCCATTCTTTATTAATTGCCAAACAACCAGGCAGAAAGGCCAGTGAAATGAAGGCAATAATTGCAAACAATGCGGACAAAGCATTAGGAAACACAAGAATAGTAATCACTAGAAACACCAAAGATAGCGTCAGGAAAAAGGCGAACGACGTGGGAGAACCCGAATACTCTTGCTCCCTTTTTGACGCAGCAGCTGAACTCTCTGCTTCACTCATCTTTGACATTCACCTCCTTCTCACCCACACTCACAACTATAATCGCAACCCTATTTCTATTTTACCAACATAAAAAACGAGTCATATTGACACTCAGATTATTGATGCTACACGAAAAAACAGTCAATAAAAGTTTATCCAATTGGAACTAGAGGTGTCTCCCGAATTTCCCGCAAATCCCCTTTTTCTAATGGGGGGTGCTCTTGCGCATGCCTTTTTGGAGTTTCTCTAAAAAAGTAGTGGTCGAGATAAAGCAATATCTGTTATATCGATGGGTTTTCCAAGCGTGGCGATTTTTTGGTTTCTTTTAAAATATAAATAATCTAGATGTACAGTTTTTAGTCAAAATTCATAAACCTAAAGATAAGACAAGCACATTAAATTTTTGTGTTTCAGTATGGACGAAAGTAGGGTACCAACGGGTATTAACGGTTTAGATAGTTTAATCGAAGGCGGATTTCCAAGGGGAAGTCTAGTTCTTTTGGCTGGAAACCCTGGAACAGGCAAGACCGTTTTCAGTATGCAATTCCTGTATAGGGGAGCGGAAAATTGTGGTGAGAACGGAATATATGTATCCTTTGCTGAAAGCGAGGCCACTATTATTAATAATCTTTCCAAGCTTTTTGAATGTGACCTGAGGAAGAGGAAATTATGCGGAAAAGTCAAGATTTTAGATCTTGCAACCGTAACTGAAAAGGGACTTACGACCATATTGGAAATGATACTTGAAGAAGTAGCAGCGTTAAAAGCTAAAAGGCTGGTAATTGACTCCTTCAGCGCTATGGCTCAAACCTTCAAGGAGCCAATAGAAGCAAGGAGTATTCTCCATAACATTCTAGGCAAGCTTGTTAGGCATTTAGGGTGTACCACAATTCTCATTGTGGAGGTTCCGATTGGAATCGAGAAGATAGGTGTAAGCATTGAGGAGTTTGTTGCTGATGGAGTTATTGTCTTAAAAAGGACGACTATGATTGTAGGTTGATTAGAGAAGTTGAGATAAAGAAACTTAGGGGAACCAGACTTGAACGCCAAAAATTTCTTTT
>SMTZ1_10005132_pt1 | contig 13167 bp, 13 predicted proteins | sample DeeMarSWOR136_30_FD_25667 | JGI IMG/M metagenome (IMG submission 25667) | reverse complement strand
CGACTGTGTTTTTACCCCTTCTATCTGTAGTTTTTCATATTCATCCTTCCAATTATTTACTAAGCTCTCCCAATCATTTTTTACCTGTGTTTTTATAGTAGTATACCCATAGAAAAAGCTAATACAATTTTTTAGTATTTCATCTGGAAATAAAATTTTATCAATCTCGGTATTTTCAAAATTTCTAATGTTAAATTTTTCTGGATTTTTAAAAATTGGGCTCCCATAACCAACTATAAGATAGCTTATCTGAGGTGGTTCAAGATATTTAAATAGTTGGATGTTTAGATTTGTTTCTTCAAAATCAATTGCTTCTTCATTTGGGTAATTAATAATTAGATTATAGGAATTTGAAATGCCATTTTCTTTACAATATTTTAAAGAAGCTATATTATCAATAACTCTAGTTCCTTTATTCATTTTTTTTATATAGTTAGAACTAAAGGTTTCAATACCTGTTTGAATTGATGTGAATCCTGCCTCTTTTAGATATTTATAATCTTCACTTTTTAAAATACCCGCACGTGCTTCAACAAAAAAAGTAAAATCTTTACCCAAATTTCTTATTTTGTCCATTAACGCTTTATAATCTCTTGGGAGAGTATTCCCAATTAGCTGATAAGATAAAATTTTATATTTTTCAGAAAGATGAGTTAATTCTTCTATGATTTTATCTGAGTTTTTTTCTCTATAAACCTGATGCTGAATATTAAGATTACAAAAACTACATTTATTCCACCAGCATCCTCTAGATATTTCAATAGGAAGTTTTCCATATAAGGAAAAATATTGTTGTATTTCCTCAGAAGTTTGACTTAAATCACAATAAAATGAATTAAAATTAGGTAACGGAGAATTATTAATATCAACAATCTCGTCAGATTTATTCCAAATTATATCTTTGCCATCTCTATAGATTAGATGTGATATTTTTTTATAATTGGGAAAACCTGATGCTAGTAAATAAAGAGCTTCTTCACCATCTCCAGATACGATAAAATCTATAAAATCAAATGATTTCAAGATATTAATACCTATCTTATCTACGGTTCTACTACCACCTAGTATAATCTTTTTATTAGGATCTAAATTTTTAATTTTCTTAGCAATTGATAAAGATGGTAAAAGTTGTCCATAGTTTAAGGTAAAACCTATTAAATCATAATTTTCCCATCCAACATTTTTAATGCTCCAATCATAAAATAAATCTGTTAATTCACAATATTTTTCAAAACTTATCATTTTATTCCTAAGAATCTTTTTATTAAAAAAATCTGAATTTTTTTCTTTATTTTTTATCCAATATTCGGGAAAAACATATTTTGTAAACAATATTTGTGCGTTATATGAGTCGTTCGGCGGATTTATTAATAAATTGTAATTTTCTAAACCAAATATTTCAGTTGCTTTTAGATAAAGATGTTTTGATTTTAAATTAATACATTTTTGTTTTAAATAATCCTCTAATATTTGTAATTGTATCGAGGGAATTGTATTTCCTGCAAAAGGCATAGCTACTAGTAATATACTTTTTTGAGTGTTATCCATCACCATCCAGGAATATTCAATAGAAAAAATCCTTATATATTTATCTCAAAAAATTTTGATATATTAACTATTTTTAGAGAATCTAACATATTGATGAATAATAAAAAAGAAAAAAATAAAAAATTAATAATTCTTGCCTTAGATCTAGGCAAGTAGATTTTGAACGGTTTGTACATTTTGAACAAGCATGGTAGCTGCACCCATTGCAACTACTGCGGCAGATATTCTTATTATCTTCATATTTTATCCCACCATCCTTCATATTGTCATATATTGACATGTTATAATCTCTCACCCATACTATTTAAAGCTATCGTGTTAGAATATCAAAAAGTAAAAAAGACACTTTTAAATATGATAATTTTTACTGTATAACAAGAAATCTCTATGCTATTAATGAATTAACAACAGGCAATAAAAACTGGATTTTGATAAATTCCATATAACTTTTAATATCTTTAATAACATAGATTTTCTCATCATCATTAAAAAACGAAAACGAAGACATTGGGTAATATCTTTCATTAACGATTTCTTTTCCTTGCATTTCTTCCAAGAAACCTATTATACGATTCTCACTTACTCCAAGAGAATCAAGTAGTATTTTTGGATCAGATCTATTAGATAAAAACCAAAAATCAGATGGATTAGATTTTTCTCCATAAAACATTGAACGATATTCCTCTTTGTCTCCTGAGAAATTAACAAGATTTTTTTGATCCTGAGCATATACATAGAAGAAAAAGTAATATTTCAATGAATCTTCTTCTGCCCATGTTAGATCCATTATCTCTTTATACTCTTTTTTGAGGAAATTTTCTACTTCTGGTGAACACCACCTTTGACCATTGATACTTTCAATAAAACCAAGACCTTCAAGTATTTCATAGAATTTTTCAAGAGTATTTCCAATTCTTTCATCGTTTAACAATACACTTTCATACCAAAAACTTTCATTTAATTCAAATGGTTCTGTAATTGAATCAGTAAAACTATTTTCTTTTCCTAGTGTATCCTTCAACATAATCCTATTGATAAAACAAGCAACAGCTCTCTCTGGTAATACTTGGATTTTCTGCTTAAAAAGCTTTGAGTTCTTATTTATTCTATTAAACATTACTGATCCGCAAACACTGAGACCATAATCTGTAAGACCTACAATATTTTCATCTGATTCAATATTTGCAGTAATCAGATTTTTATCTGTTAAACTATTTAGTATATCTTCTTCAAGTTCATCAAAGCCCTTAGCAACTCCATCCTGATAATAATATAACTTAAGTAGAACACTTATCTCTTTTGAATCAAGATCGTGAACAAGTTTGCTTACATCCATTTTCATTACCCATCCACCAGTAGTTGAAATACCTTGAAATGGTTTAAATGTTTTCATAAAAAATGAATTTTAGAGATTGATTTTTCTTTTATTAATTTGTAAATCTCATTTAAAAATTAATTGCTTATAACTTTATATTTTTTTTATTAGCAGGATAATTTCTGCAGTCCATCTAGCAGCATTTCCAGAGACACTTGGACATTTATCTACATGAGCTCCAGCCTTTTGAAACTCTGCATAATCCTTTGTATCTAAAAGGTTAAAGCTTCTACCAAAAATCTTCTTCTGTATATCCTTACATAAAGGTGAACCATATTCTTTTATAAATTTGTCATATAGTTTTTTTGCATATTGAAATACACGCCTCCTCGATTCACCTTTAGAAAAATCTTCATAGATTCTACCAGCAATAGAACCAATGGCAAGAAGTCCTCCTGATAACGCCCCACAAGTTCCCTGAGTCGATAGAGCGCATCCTCCAGCAAGTGCATCAGCAGCTTGTATTGTAGCAGGATCACCAATATTAAAAATTTCATGCAATGTTGCAAGAACGCATTGAGGGCAGCTTCCTCTTTCAGCTTCATATTTAAATGCTAAACGATAAACCTTTTCAAGAATCTCAGTGTTAGAATTCATGCTGCTACCTCAACATCATCCATACATCTGAGTAGGGATTGGTGGAATGGAAGGTGCTGTTGGTTTTGATTGTTCCATAAATCTTTTTATTTGTGTCTCAATTTTTTCTGCTTCCTTGTATAAAGGTTTTGGATCTATCTTAATTTCTGGTAGCATAATATCGAGTTTCTTCAACAGATTACCAGCAGCTCTAGAATCAGGAAAAGCTGAATGAGCCTCAGAAAGAAGACATATAACATCTCGTTTCATTAGAACTCCTTGATAAAGGAGAACGCCAGTTACACCAGTAATCATACCTTCCTTTGTCTCTTCGATTTTATATTTCTTAAGAAGATTTTTCATTTTAATATTGCTACCCACTCCAAATACCATAGGTTTTTTCTTTCCTTCTCCAAGCGCATGAGTTCCCTCTAATGCTACAATATTTTTACATCCCTTTTTATTAGTCCATTCCAGAATTATTTCAGCTAAAGGTTTTATAATGTTGTATGGAGGCATGAACTCAGAAATTATCACCGCAAGCTGTTCACAGGTTCCATCAGGTCCACATTTTTTCTTACCAGCATATATTCTGACCGGTGGGGATGGTTTTGATTTATGTATTACAGTAGCAGGCATAAATTCTTTCGAAACAATTGTACCTATTTCTTCCAATTTTAAGGAATCAATAATAAAATGTCCAGCAATAGAGCTGATTAATCCAACTGTTGGAAATGTGACAACAAGCATACTATTCGACAAATCTTCTTCTTTATATTCAATTAACTCAATGTCTTCCATAATACCCCATGCCTGATATCTTCTTTTTCTACTTAAACATTATTTTTAAAAAACTAATAACGTGGCCAATTCAGATATGTTTTGGATGGTATAGTCAGCATCAACTTTTACTCCAATTACCTTGCACCCCGCGGTATTTCCTGCTTCTACATCACTTTTTGTATCACCTACAAGAATTACTTCATTTGGTTTTAAATTTAGTAGTTTACAGGATTTTAGTACTATTTCAGGATTAGGTTTTGACATTTCTACGTCATCACTTGTCAATACAAATTCAAAATATCTATCAATATCAAATTTTTTTAGAACTTTTTCAGCACTATCTTTTGGTGTATTTGTAATAACACCTTTTCTATACATTTTTAATTGATTAAGAATGTCTTTTGTATATGGATATATCTTAATCTTATCTACATGCTTTTTATAGAAATTATTACAAGCAACTCCAACTTCAAAGGTCAGATTCATTTTGTCTAAATTATCAAATAGATCATGACCCCAATATTTTTCAATGAATTCATCCTTGGTAATTTCCTTGTGATTGAAAATTTTCAAAGCATCATTTAATGCAGATAACCAAGCATCAAAAGAGTCTACCAGAACTCCATCTAAATCAAATAAGATACCACTAGGTTTTAATTTCATATCATATCCGCTTGTTCCCTGTATCAATGAATACTACAAAAAGATTATCAAAAACTGGAATGTTTTTAATAAATAAGTTAATAACATTTTGTTGATTTAAATGAAGGAAATTAAAGTTGTTTCTAATATAAGAAATGAGATGATTGATATCACTAGTGATATTCAGAGTTTCATTAATGATGAGGAAATAAAAAATGGAGTTGTAGTTATATATGTTCCACATACAACGGCAGGCATTACAATAAATGAAGGAGCAGATCCAAGTGTACAAAGAGATATTATTGAAACGTTAAGGAAACTAGTACCTGAATCTGGTGATTATCATCATATTGAAGGAAATAGCGATGCACATATTAAGGCAAGTATTATGGGATCATCAGCAACAGTTTTAGTAAAAAACAATAGATTGGTATTGGGCACATGGCAACATATATTCTTTTTTGAAGGTGATGGTCCTAGAAATAGAAAAGTATACATAGATTTTATGCCAAATAAATAAAAAAAATTCTTATTTATCGAAAAATTGATTAATAGATATAATTTAATAACGTCTTATAGGATTTTGTTATAATGTTATATTATATTCATGGTTTTCTATCTGATCCTAATAGTACTAAAGGGATACTTTTTAAGGAAAAATTAAATGCAAAAGCTATCAGATATAGAGATTGTAAACCTGAAGATTTAGTAATTTCTGAATGTCTAAATCTTATTAAAAAAGAAATTGAAAAAGATGAAAACGCTATCCTTATTGGCTCCTCCCTTGGGGGATTTTTAGCAGCAAAGACAGCTTTAAAAAATCCAAATGTTAAACAAATAATACTTCTTAATCCTGCTATTATTCCATCATCTGTTGACATTAGTAAAATTCAGGGTATGCCTCAAAGAATACTTACTGATATCCAAGATATAAGTCTTTTTAAAGAAAAAATATCTTCAGGCATCTTTATTTTAATAGGAGTTAAGGATGATTTAATTCCCTTAAAATGGCCAATTGAATTTGCTAAAGCTCAGGAAGCAACCATCAGATTTTTCAATGATGATCATAGCTTTTCTAAAAATTTGAACCAGCTTCCTAATATAATTGATAATATTTTAGACAAAAACATTAAGAAATGATGTGCATTATCTTGTGAATCGTATGGAAAACATCTGGGTAGAAAAATATCGACCAAAAATTCTAAATGAGGTAGTTGGTCAAGATGAGATAGTTGAGCGATTAAGGGCATATGTGAAAACTAAAAATGTTCCTCACCTTCTATTTGCAGGTCCTGCAGGTACAGGAAAAACCACTTGTGCTTTAGCTCTTGCAAAAGAATTATTCGAAGAAACATGGAAGCAAAACTTTATTGAGTTAAATGCAAGTGACGAAAGGGGAATTGGAATTATTCGTGGAAAGATTAAGGATTTTGCAAGAACTGCACCTATAGGAAACTCACAATTTAAAATAATTTTTCTTGATGAAGCCGATTCTCTTACGTCTGATGCGCAATCAGCTCTAAGAAGAACAATTGAAAAATATACACGTATCTGTCGTTTTATCTTATCTGCAAACTATTCCTCAAGGATCATAGAACCAATTCAATCTAGGTGCACTGTGTTTAGATTCGCTCCAATTAAGGAAGATGATGTAAAACAATATATTGAGAAGATAGCATCGTCTGAAAAACTTCAGTTGACTGCTGATGGACTTGAAACTCTCATTTTCATAGCCAAAGGAGATCTTAGAAAAGCAATAAATATCCTTCAAGTTGGTGCTTCAGTTAATAATAAGATAACTGCAGAATTATTGTACGAAACAAGTGCAACAGCTAAACCTGAGGATGTAAAGGCATTGATCAACACTGCTCTTGGTGGTAATTTCATGGCTGCAAGAAGTCAGCTTTATGATCTTCTCATAAAATATGGATTAAGTGGTGAGGATATAATTAAACAAATTCATCAGAATATATTTGATCTTGCAATACCAGATGAAACCAAGGTTAAACTTATTGAGAAAGCTGGGGAAACAGAATTTAGATTAATTGAGGGAAGTAATGCTCATATACAGCTAGAAGCACTTCTTGCGCAGTTTGCTTTAGAAGGAGGTAAACTAAGATAGGTTTTTTTGTATAAATTTATCAACAATTTTTTCAAGTTCTTTTGCAGTTTCTTCTCCTACCCCATATCTTATTCTGATAATTGGTTTACTTGATTTTAATATGCGTGAAATATCAATGGGTGTCCCACTGATAACAAGATCACAATCAGAGTTGTTAATCGTTTGTTCAAGTTCCTTGATTTGTTTATTTCCATATCCCAGGGCGGGTAAGACATTTGATAGATGGGTGTATTTATTAAAAGCATCAATTATCGAGCCAACTGCAAATTTTCTAGTATCTATTACCTCTTTTGCACCCCAAGTTTCTGCTGCAATTTTACCAGCACCATATCTCATACCGCCATGAGTAACAGTTGGACCATCCTCGATAACAAGTACTCTTTTATCTTTAATTTTTTCTTTATCCTCGGCAATTATTGTTGAAATACCTTGAATAATTTGAGCTTCTGGATTAATTCTTTTAATATTATTTTTAACAGTTTCAATATCTGCTTTTTTAGCAGTATTTACCTTATTGATAATTATAATATCAGCAGTCCTTGCGTTCAGCTCACCCGGATAATAAGATAGTTCATGGCCAGCTCTATAGGGATCAGCAATTGTTATCCACAGATCAGGTCTTATAAAAGGGAAATCATTGTTACCCCCATCCCAAATTATTATATCAGCATTTTTTTCAGCTTCTTTTAGTATTTTTTCATAATCTACACCTGATAGGATTATTCCATTCATATCAATGTAAGGTTCGTATTCTTCACGCTCCTCAATTGTGCAATTATATCTATCAAGATCATTGTAGGATGAAAACTTCTGGACTATTTGTATTGTTAAATCTTTATCATAAGGCATAGGGTGTCTAATAGATGCAACACGATGACCTTTTTTCCGGAGTATTTCAAATAATTTTCTAGAAACCTGTGACTTTCCACAACCTGTTCGTACTGCACATACAGCTATTACTGGTTTTGTCGACTTTAGCATCGTATTATTTGTTCCCATCAATACAAAATCAGCACCAGCAGCGTTTACCAAAGCCGACCTCTCCATAACATAGGAGTTTGGTATATCACTATAAGCAAAAACAACCTCATCGATTTTCTTTTCTTTAATTAGTATAGTTATATCTTCTTCTGGATAAATTGGAATTCCCTTTGGATAAAGATTACCAGAAAGCTCAGATGGATATTTTCTATTGTAAATACCTGGAATTTGAGTTGCAGTAAATGCTACTACATTGTAATCTTTATTGTTTCTAAAATAAATGTTAAAATTATGAAAATCTCTACCTGCTGCACCCATAATAATTATTTTTTTTCTATCTGACATAAATTGAACCCTATCGTTTCACGGGTATTGGATATAAATTAATAGATTTTTCTAGCAAAAATTGAAAAAAATTCAATTACTCTATATTCTTCAAATTTATATACAATTTACTTTGCTACAATTTATGTAATTTTTTAAGTCAATTAGTTAATAAAATATTTTTCAAAGGTTTTCTTAGAAAGACGATTAATAAATCTTATCAATAAAGCCATTACAAGTATTGTAAATAGAACTCGCCCAATTAAAATACCAAACAAAGTTGCTCCAATTGATAGCACTAAGATTGTATCTTCAATTAAACTGTGTGAAAGTCCCATTAAAGACAAGGATAAAAAAGTATCTTTTTTACTTAATAATTTGGTTTTTGCCTCTTTTATTATTAGTCCTCCACCATATGCAAGACCAAGTGTCATACCGATAATTGTTATCGGTGCAGCATTTTTGCTCATCCCTAAAAACTCTAAACCTGGTTTGAGAAGATTATTTAGTCGATTTATAGCACCAGTTTTTTGTAGGATTCTCATAAGAGTTACTAGACTCAAAATAATTAAAAATATTATAAAATAATATTTTATCTGGTCTATTAACCATTGAGATAAAGTTGGATCTATAATATCGGGTTTCCAGATCATATAACTCTCATTTTGAAATAATCTAAAAGATGTAAAAATAATATTTAATAAAAATCCAAACACAATTGCTCCTAAGATTCTAAATGAGAGTGTAAACCAAAGCTTAACTCCTGCTTTTTGAGCAATTCTTGCTTCTACTGGTAAAGTATGTGCAAGAAGCATCATCCCTCCTAAAATAGTAACCTGTGCAACAGTATATGTGCTTTGCAATGATAAGGTGAATAAAACCACAATTGCTCCATATATATTTGTAATCATTGCCATAGCAAAAACAAGTCCGAACTCTCCTGGTAAACCTACTACACCCATAACATGTGATAGATAATTGCCGATTATCTCAATTGCACCTAGTTCACTTAACATTTTTACAATAATACTTATTGGTATTAAAATTTTATATAGCGTAAGTGTTGTAGAACCCGCTTCTTTTAGGATTTCTTGAATTTCTTTGATAATTTTCATTTATCACCTATTAAATGTAGTTTCTACAAATACATTTTTTGAAAAAAACAAACCAGAATATAAATTATAAACAAAAATATTATTATATACATCGAATTAATTATAATGTTAAAAAGGGAGAAAAATGAGTCAGAAACTAACTAATTTAAAAGTGATTTTTCTTTGTGGGATTCTACTCTTAGTTATTTTCACTGGATGTATTGAAAAAAATCAAGATTTGGATATATTAAAAAAGGAATCAGAACAAAAAATTCTATTAGATCAATCATCTACTCTTCCAGATTGGAAGGATGGTGAGTATCATGATTATTACGCAACTTTGGATTTGTTGAATAAATTCAATTCTAGATTTCCTAATTTGGTAGATATTTTTACAATAGGCAGAAGTGTTCTTGGAAAAAATATCGAGTGTGTTATTATTACAAATGAAATGAATAGAAGTGAAAAATACACATGTCTTATCGATGGCTGTATTCATGGAAGTGAATGGGAGGCAGGCGAAGCCTGTCTTTATCTTAATGAATATCTTATAATTAATTATGGAAGTAATAACACTGTTAGTAACATTCTTAATACAACTAAAATTTATATTGTTCCTCTTTTAAATCCCGATGGTAGACAAAATGATGATAGATTTAATGACAATGGTATAGATTTGAATCGTAATTTTGACATAGATTTTGGTCGGTTGAGAGGACATTGCATGCCTTTAGGTAAAGTATTAGGCAGAAGGATTCCATATCTTTCATTTCCACGTTTAAATTTATGGTTTACAAATAGTGGTCGTCGTCCTTTTTCAGAGCCAGAAACACAAGCCCTTAGAAGTCTTATGAGGTTTCTTGCCTTAAATCGTTTTTCTTTTTATGTTAATTGTCATACTGCTACTCATTCAATTAATACCCCATGGAGTGCTTTTAAACCTGCATTTAAGATGACTTCACAAGAGACTAATTTATATAATACAGTTAGAAAATGGGTATCTGAACACACAGAGTATGAAGACAGACCACTTTGGTATAAGGCAAGTGGTACAGCAGCAGATTGGTGTTTTAAATTTTTTCGTAAACCATCTATTACATTTGAGATATTGTCACTAGATTATGAACCCGGAGCAGGCGGAGGGAAACATGATAGTCTTGTTCATTGGATGAAAACAACGCTTCCTGTTTTTTTGTACCTACTTGTAAATGTTAAGAATCTATATAATTGGAAAATACCAGATATTGAGCCATCTTTACCAGAGGGAGTTCCACCAGATCCTCTTACTTAAACTATTTTCTAAGTTCACCTAATGTTGTTACCCTTTCGGCAAAAGCATTATGCTTATGGATGGATTCCTCACTTTCACTTCTAACCACAACCATTACATCATCGGGTAGGTTATTGTATTTAACAAGAATGGAGCTGAGAATATCTCGAACAACATCCTCTACAAACTTTGGATTTTTATGTGCATCAAAAACGACTTCTCCTTCCTCTTTACGTTTTAAAATACTATAAGTAGGACTGCTAAATGATTTCTCTGCAATGCCTATAAGATCATTTGCATCTACAGATTTATCTTCACCAGGAACCTCTATCATAAGTGTGGTAATATTACGCTGATTGTGTGTTGGAGGAATAAGGTTTTTATCATATTTCCCAATTGTTTTTATTACTTCATATGCACAAGGACAGGCTGTCATACCGATTACTCTAACTCCAATAAGTTTCTTTATTTCCCCTGTAGATTTTGCACGGGCTTCGGCAACTAATTTAAAAGGTTCCAATCCTTTTTTTCCAGATGGATAAGTTCTTTCTAAAAAATAATCAGCTTCTGCTTTAACTTCAGAAAACGTTGCATAATCATGTTTTTTGAGTAATAATTTTGCAGTTTGTGCACAAAAAGTTTCAAGATCAGGAACAGGTTTTTGAAGATTCACATCAATTATATCAGATACTAGCTCTAGGTTTCTTGACATGTGACTACCTTTCTGAGAAGCTGGTAGATCAACAAAAAGATCCATTTTAACAACCAGAGATACAGCTGTCTTTTTTCCAGGTCTCTTTATGTTTACAAGTTTTTTAACACCAGTAACTCCAACTCGGGTTAACTTAAAATTGGATTGTGAAGGTCGGGATTGAACATCTGGTAAATCTATTGATTTCATTAATATTTGCCCCAACCCAAAAATAGGTAGTGTTATATATTTTTTGGCTTTAATTTTATTTTTGGGTAGATGTCTTAAAGAGGAGAATTTATTTTTTTATTAAAAATATATTCCATTAATCAAAAAATTATGTACTGTTATTATTAGTTATAAAAAGTAAAATAAACTTGTTAATAATTTCGACAATCTTGTGGTGAGATTTATGAGATCTAAAAACACTCAAGCAATGGGTATTGCTATTATAGCTGGTTTTTTGTTAATAATAGCTGGTATCAGTGGTTTAGCAACATGGGAGACAATAAAGGATTTTGTTACTACACACATTATAGATAACAGTATTATTCAGATTGTATTTGCAATATTGATATTTATTGCATCATTAGGTGGAATTGCTGTTATTATTGGCGGTGTATTAATTGGTAAAAATAAAGTTAGACTAGGTAGATTTATCATAGCTCTTGGGGCAGGACTTGGCTTAATCGGATTGATATTTTCACTTATAATAACTTATACTGAGGGTAATTTAACCATAGGTAGTTTTTTATCAATAGGAACAATTGGATTAATACTTTCGATTGTTGCAAGACTCCTAGCAAAAAAATAATAAAATCCTATCAACTCAATATTAAAATATAATATAGATTTATTTAGTTAGAATCTACATATTCAAACCATGTTAGATCTATTTCTTCCCAATCGTTAAAATCTCTTCTTCCATGTGATCCATCCGAGTAATCTAAAATGAAGTAGGTATACCTGTAGTTCATAACGCTCTTATAATTTCTAAATATCCAATAACTTAGTCTAAATGGACTACCTGAGCCTGGAAAATCACAGCCAAAAGGATGACCCAATCTTATTCCAAAATTATGTCCTAATTCATGCATAAATAAGCAAGCCAAAATATACTCATCAGTTGTTCTTATTAATTTAGCTTTTCTTTGGATAAGATCCTTATTAACGACAAAACAATTTGTACCACGAATATAACCCCAATATGGCCACACGTCACCACTAAAACCAAATCCACTTGGACGACAGTTTTCTACAATTAATGCATAATGAAAAATACCTCTTTTCCAGTCTTGGTCACCATTATGAGTAAAATAATTTTGATAAAGTTCTTGTAATTCTTCGAAGGATGATTCATTATCCGATGGAATTACTTCTCCACCATCATTTTCTCCGGTATCTAGATGAAAAATTATGTTCCGTCGGTGATATGGGTTTTTTATAAATTCTTCAGCTTTTTTTAAAATTTCAACTTGTGCACTATTATTTTCATATTCCATATAGTCAATTTCTAAAAAAATGTCCTTTCTATATGGATCTGATCCAAATTTAGATGTAATAAATTCTTCATAATTATTTAGGCTATCGCTATCAATATCAATATTTTGATGGTCATCCCAAATTAATGGATTAAATCCCCATCTATGTTCCCATTCTATAGGGATGTCATCTTTATCATAATCATTTCCAACATCATTTATCATAGGATCTGTACCATAAACTGATGTTTCAATCCAATAAGGAATACCATCGTTATCA
>SMTZ1_10005411_pt1 | contig 13168 bp, 7 predicted proteins | sample DeeMarSWOR136_30_FD_25667 | JGI IMG/M metagenome (IMG submission 25667) | reverse complement strand
CTATTGCTCTCTCAAGAGGCAGCGGCCGGCTGCACGTGCTCATATCCGGTCCGCTGCTCATTAGCGATGATGCGTAAACCAAACAGAGCCCAGCCCTGGACGGTCTACGTCACGCCGGGCGAACTGAATCCTGTCAAACATTTCGCTGTAAACTTAGGTGCCTCCGCAGATATGAAGGATGATGAAGGAACCGTTTGGTTCGGTTATCCGAATCCTAAAACTAATCCGAGGTTTCATCATCATTATCCAAATTACGGCGTCAAGTTCGACCTCAATGACCGGACCCTGCCAGGAATGGGATATTTCCGCCATGACTTCAAAGGCGTTAGCATAGCTGATACTGACAAGCCCTGGCTATTCACATCCGGCTGCCAAGGGATGCTACGTTGTGAAGTTCCGCTGATCGATGACGCAACTGGTCAGAAAGCAGCTTTGTACAGAGTCCGTCTCGGCTTTAATGCCCTGCCGGGAGACCAAAAAGGCCAGCGCGTCTTTGATATCAAGCTTCAGAACAAGGTAGTGGAGGAAAGCTTTGATATCTTAGAAACAGCAGGAAAAGCCAACAGGGCAGTCGTAAAAGAATTTAAAGGCGTTAGGGCCGAAAACGTTCTCGTCCTTGAGTTACTTCCCAAATCGGCTAATCCGCAGATGAATCAAGCACCGATAATTAACTTTATCGAGGTCATCAGAGAAGATGCGGGCCCCGCACCAATTGTCCGGCAGTGAAAGTCCTGTATCTACACGCGGTTTGGAGCGCCACGACTGAATTTCAATTGGTGCGGAGTGCCCAAATACCAAATAAGAATATGTGGTAGAATTTAACGAAACACGTTTTTCTGTCTGTAGCCAGAAAATGCGAAATGGGCAGCCTCCTGACTTGGCAACGATCGTTTTTATATTGGGATGCTTATGAGTAGAATATTGACGCTGATAATAGTTTTCTGGTTGTTGGCCGCTCCGACCTTAGGAGCAGATTGGCCCCAATGGCGAGGCCCAGACCGAGATGGTACCTGGCGTGAAAGAGGTATTGTCGAGAAATTCGAGACTTCACGGCTTGAAATCCGGTGGCAGGCCGCAATTGCTAACGGCTACAGCGGGCCAACAGTTTCCAACGGCCGGGTATATGTCACCGACCGCTTAGCTTCCCCGTCTCAAATCGAGCGTGTTCACTGCTTCGATGCCATGAACGGTGAGAGAATCTGGTCTCATGCCTATGAATGCAAATACGAAAGAGTCGAGCACAGGAACGGCCCCCGTGCCTCGGTTACTATCGACGAAAACCGTGCTTATTCGCTCGGCACAATGGGACATTTTTTTTGTTTCGATGCGGCAAAAGGAGAGGTCCTATGGAGCAAAAATCTCAATGTCGAGTACAAAATCAGGATGCCCCTTTGGGGTATTGCAGCTTCTCCACTTATTGAAAGCAATCTGGTCGTAGTACAAATCGGGGGCAAGGATAACGCCTGCATCGTCGCCTTCAATAAAGTCACCGGACAGGAAAAATGGCGGGCTCTAAACGACTCCGCCTCATATTCGGCGCCTATCGTCATTGAACAGGCGGGCAAACGCGTGCTGGTCTGCTGGACCGTCGAGAGAGCTGTCGGCCTGGATCCCCTGAACGGAAAGCTTTACTGGCAACACCCATTCCCCCCAGCCCGCATCAGCCAGAACATTGCCACGCCGGTTTTCAAAAACAACTACCTTTTCGTCACCAGTTTTTTTGACGGTTCACTACTGCTGAAAGTTAATCCCGACAAGCTCGGTGTGAAAAAAGTATGGCAGCGTAAGGGGCCAAATGAAAGAAACACAGACAGCCTTCATTGCTGCATATCCACACCTGTACTTCAAGGGGATTACATCTATGGCGTGGACAGTTACGGCGAACTTCGTTGTCTGGATTTGCACACAGGCGATCGTATCTGGGAAAGTCTCGAGGCTGTCCCCAAGGCCCGCTGGGCCAACATTCACATGGTACAACATGAAGACAAGATATGGATGTTTAACGAACGCGGTGAATTAATCATCAGTAAATTGACGCCAAATGGATACGATGAAATCAGTCGTTCGAAACTTATCGAGCCTACACAAGGACAATTAAGCCAGCGCGGCGGGGTGTGCTGGTCCCATCCCGCATTTGCCTATAATCACGTTTTCATTAGAAACGACGAAGCACTTCTTTGTGCAGACCTTTCGGCAAAAGATTAGATACCTATGCCAAGTTATCATTAATCATTAGGCAGCTATCTCAGGTCAAATTTCTTCTTGAAGAAACTCAGAGACTTCATTTCGGCATAAGGCAAATAGAGGAACGAACTATAATGACCCGAAAAAAGATAAATCACTTCCGGTTTGCCAATAGCTTCCCACAATTTGTCGCCACACTTTCTCGGAACAACTCTATCAAACGAGGCAATATACATTAAGACATTTCTGGCATCAATATACCCGGCCAATTTGAGAGGGTCCGTTGTCACCTTGTCTGATAATTCAGCATGTATGGTTTCAGAGGAGATTCCCCTTTCCATAAATTCTTTGATGTAGTCTTTCAAGTCTTTCTCTCTGGAAAGAAGAGCTATATCTGCAATACTTCCGCCAGCAAGACCTAATATACTGCACTTCAGTCTTTCGTCCACCCCTGATACCAAGCTTGCCTTTATTCCGCCGAGGCTTAAACCTAAACAGCCGAGTCTATTTTCATCAACCTCTTCTCTTTCGACTAAGTAGTCCAGCGCTTGTCTGTTATCCAAAACTGTTTGTCTAAAGTAATCTTCAACCTCTTCTGCACTCTCGGTATCCTCCAAATCGACCTCCCTATTATGTACAACAGCACAATTAAAACCATTGGATGCAAAAAGGCGGGCAAAACCTTTAACAGAAAAATCCACTCCACCAGATATTGGCAGAATAAGCACGGTAGGAAATTTTCCATGCTTCTTCTGCACGTAGTAGTCAATTTTTATATTCTCCGTTCCGAAGACATTTAGTGCCGAAGGAAACTCTATTCTCTCGATAGTATACCGTTTCTTCTCATCAATTTTCTCAACTTTAGCTTCGATAGTTTGCCTGGGGTAGCTGTAATATTTCAGCATCTCTGCACTTCTTTCGCTCGGACCAGCATAAGCCGGGTCACATCTGTAATGCGCACACGAAGAGAACAATATCAGTCCGAAGGCCAAGATTGACTCGAACAGCACTCCACAGGATGGCTTGCGCCATTTGAGACTTGCATAACCCTTTAACTTCGTGTCAACTGTGCGCTGCAATTCTGACATACGGCAAAAACTCTCCTGCTTTTTTAAATACCGGCTTATAAATGTTTCACATAAGTTGTATGCCAAGTATATCTTACTTATACCACTCTACCATATTTAGCAAGCGAAGAGGTAGATAGTTCTTGGCCTTTGCAGGCTATCTTTTTGCTTTCCGGTCGATAAGAAGGCAAGAAAGGACTGTATTTCTTAGCAAGATTTGATATTTTAATCAAGCAAAGGCAAAGTAATATAGCTGGATTATTGTACCGAGAAGCATCCGTTCATCCGGGAAAAACAGGAGAATAGAAATGAATAAATTGACTGGAGTCTTTCTGAGTTTAATTTTCTGTTTGTCGTGCGCGTCCAGCAGTCAATCGATGGCTGGTTCACACGCTCCTTATCCGGCAAGCAAGCTTATTACCAAGCTCACATGGGCCCCGGAAGTATTGAAGATGAAAGGTTGTGTAAGTGGGGACAACTGGCCAATTGCCTGGGTAGATGACAACCTTCAGATTACAGCCTTTTGTGATGGGCAGGGTTTTTCCAGGCAGGACCCGGATTTGTCATTAGGATTTGCTATGGTTTTCGGGGATCCTCCTAACTTCCGCGCTGAAAATTTTCAGAGTAATGCAGATACACCAAAAGGCGGAGGGCCAACAGGAATCAAGGCGAGCGATATGATTATTGTAGATGGTATTCTCTATATGTTCGTGAGAAACTACAAACCTCCGGGGTCCGACGACTTCACTAATTCCCGATTAGCCTATTCGACCAATCTTGGCGTCAAATGGACGTGGGCTAACTGGCATTTCTCAGATACTTTCGGGTGTCCGGCGTTTGTGCAGTTCGGCAAAAACTATGAAGGAGCCCGAGACAGTTATATTTATATCGTCTCGCACGCAAATGACAGTGCGTACAGCTATTCACCGAACATCGTGATGGCTCGGGCTAAAAAGGATAACGTTATAGAAAGGAGCTCCTATGTTTTTTTCACCGGTCTCGATGAAAACGGCAATCCCCTCTGGTCGCCGGACATCTCAAAGCGAAAACCTATTTTTACCGACCCCAAGGGGACGCAACGCGTAGCGATTACTTACAATGCAGCCCTTAGTCGGTATATCCTGACTACTTCTCATCTTGCCGGTGAGAAGGCAACACACACAGCAGCTCTGGGTGTTTTTGAAGCTCCGGAGCCGTGGGGACCCTGGTCAACGGTCTATTATAACGACCATTGGTCGGTGAAGGATGGGAAAGACTGCCGCACGTACCATCATCGATTCCCTCCGAAGTGGATGAGTGCCGACGGTAAAACGATGTGGCTGCTATATTCGGGTCTCGACTGTGGTTTGTACTCTTTTTGCGTGAAGAGGGCTGCACTTGAGACTGCTCCGAGTGAATAGGCGTGCTTAAACAAGGACCAGAGTTCCACTTTCACAGTTAGCTGGTTTTGTCTGAAAATATTACTCCGATAAAGACGGCCGTTGTCAACTGATAGACTTGACGGTATACTTATGATATACTCCCATTAGCTTAAGAACAGCCCAATTGGGAACAAAGTGATTAACAGCAGTTAGCTGTCAAAACAAATCAAATAAGGAGGCTGAAAATGAGCACGCAAAATATTACTAAAGATTCGGAAAACCAAAATCTCACACGCCGAAAATTCTTAACGACAAGCTGTATGGCCCTGTCCAGCGCAGGGATCGGCTTAGGGGCGCAGAGACTCCTGGGTAAAGAAAACCCAAAACCGATAACGGTGCCAAAAATCGAACCGGGATATGTCGGACCTCAATTCTTCGACAAATGCGAAGAGGAAGCACTGCTGGAGGTATTGGAATCCCGGTCTCCTTTCCGTTTTTGGGGGGCTGGCAAACCGACAAAGGTGCTGCGCTTTGAAGAAAATTTTGCAAAATATATGGGCACCCGCTTTGCGCTGGGCGTGACCTCGGGCACCGCTGCTCTGGATTGCGCGGTGGCAGGTCTCGGTATTGGGCCGGGCGATGAGGTGATTGTACCGGCTTACACCTGGTGGTCGGACTATACTTGTGTGGTCCACGCGGGGGCTTTGCCGGTCTTTGCCGACATCGATCGCACCTTTAATCTCGACCCCAAGGACTTCGAACGAAAAATTACTCCCCGCACCAAGGCCGTTATTGCCGTCCACTTGCTCGGCGGGCTCTGTGATATGGACCCCGTTATGGAGACCGCCCGCAAACGTGGAGTGGCGGTCCTGGAGGATTGCGCGCAATGTATCGGCGGTTCTTATCACGGAAAAACACTGGGTTCCCTTGGTGACGTGGGCATTTATAGTTTTCAGGTCAACAAAATAATCACCTCTGGGGAGGGCGGTGCTCTGGTAACGAGTGACCCGGTCATTTATGAACGCGCGGCGCGCTTCCACCACATGGGCTTAATACACGGGGTCTTTCTTGACCGTTCAGGGCCCAGCAGGGTGCAGACTTTTGCAGGGGAGAACTTCAGGATGAGTGAGTTTACGGGAGCCGTGCTCGGAGCGCAGCTTTCCAAACTCGATTCCATGCTCGCTCAACTGCGCCGCAATGCAGAGGCCATCTATAATGGCATTAAGAACCTTCCCGGCATTCGCCTGCGCCACCGTCCCGACCCGGAAGGCGACATTGGTTACGGCGTTTATTTCGAAATGAAAGACAAAGCAGTGCGCAACCGTTGCATCCAAGAGCTGAGGAAACGAAGGATTCCAGCGTCCACGCTAACGGGATCGGTTCTACTACCCGTGCATGAATCCGTGATGAACAAACGAACGCGGCACCCCGACTGGCCGTCGTTTAACAGCCCGCAGGGAAAGAAAATCAAATATGGCCCGGACAGCTGCCGGCAAACGCTGGATATATTCGACCGTTTCGTCCAAGTCCGCGTCGGCGCGAAATACACCCAGCGGATCAACGACTATATCATTGATGCCATCCGCCAGGTCTATGACTCTCTGGTATAATTTTCTGCCAGAGACCAAGCGCAGCAGGTTTTCAAAGAAACCATCGTGTTGACGATAGTAGTCATAATGATTATGAGTTGACTACATGGCTTGAGATTTCAAGCAATAATGTTAAAATGTCCAGCTACGGCTTCGGCCTTCGCCCAGGCGAATTACATTATTATACAGTCTGTATGAATAATTAGACAGAAAGGGATTTTGCAAAATGAAACGCTATCTTGCAGTAAAGTCGTGTGTACCGATGCTGCTGGCTATTTACCTCTTGGCCGGCGCAGCAGAAGCAAATGAGAACGATGTAATGACGCAGGCCAAAGAGATTCTCGATACCAGCGGCGTGCAAGGTGGTATCGTAGTCCACCTTGGTTGTGGTGACGGGAAGTTGACGGCAGCTCTGCACATCAGTGATTCCTATACGGTTCATGGACTCGAAGCAGACCCAGCCCAGGTTGCCGAGGCAAGAAGCTATATCCAGGCAAAAGGCATTTACGGGCCCGTCTCTGTCGAGCGGTATTCGGGGTCGGTACTTCCGTATACGGATAATCTAATCAACCTGATTGTTGTGCAGGATGCTGGCAAGGTTTCCAGAGACGAGATGATGCGAGTCCTGGCTCCCGGAGGAGTGGCTTGTGTTTATCGCAACGGCAAATGGAGAAAGACCGTCAAAGCCTGGCCCGACAATATTGACCAGTGGAGTCATTTCCTGCATGACGCAAGTAACAATGCGGTTGCCAACGATTCTGTTGTTGGGCCACCCCGAAGTCTCCAGTGGGTTGCACCGCCGCTGTGGCTACGAAGCCACGAAACACCATCGGGGATTCAGTCGCCCGTCTCGGCCGGCGGCCGACTGTTTTACTTCTTCGACGAAGGGCTTATCGGCATCACCGACGAGCGTCTGCCCGACCGCTGGTCGCTGATTTGCCGGGACGCTTTTAATGGCAAGCTACTCTGGAAGCGGCCACTCGAGGCCTGGGGCTGGCGCCAGTGGAGCCTGGAGCGGTGGCAGGGAAAGGACTGGACGACATTGCGGGCTATGCGAACTGATGTGCCGAGCGAAAACCAGCGCCGGATCGTGGCCGACGGTAACCGGCTCTACACAACACTCGCATATCAAGCTCCAATGTCGATACTTGATGCAGCTACAGGCGATATCATTACGATGGTTGAAGTGACGCGGGGCACAAGTGAAATTCTGGTCAGTGACGGCATCGCCGTTGCTTATACTCGAAAGGTACAGGACAACGCTGACCGGCGCAGGGGAGCAAAGAAAGAAGTTAGAGCGTCACTTGTCGCCGTCCACGGCCAAACAGGAAATGTGCTCTGGGACAAGCAGATAAGCCAGATCCGCCCTCTTGCATTGGCGATTGATAACGGACGTATCATCTATCTTAGCGGAAAGGACTTAGTCGCACTGAATTTAAAGAACGGTCGTCAGATATGGAAAGTTCAACCAAAATGGACTGCACCGAGGACCCTGCTTACCGTCAACGACGTTATTGTTATGCAGGGTGGAAAGTTAGCTGCCGCTTATGATGCAACGGACGGCAGGCTGCTCTGGCAAAAAACCCTCCCGCCAATCATGGGGGGCGAAGGGGATGACCTGTTCGTAATCGACGGACTGGTTTGGCGCGGGATTCTCTGCGTGGACGACAACGGCGAGCCGGTTCGCAAGAGCCCGAATGCCTTGGTCATCGGCTGGGATATTCGCACTGGCGAAGAGAAAAAGCGTATTCTCGTCAACAACCTGCGAAGTCCGGAACATCATCATCGCTGCTATCGCAACAAAGCAACCATCCGATATCTCATCAGCTCTTACGAAGGTGCCGAGTTCCTCGATTTCCAGGCGGATAACCATTCCCAGAACAACTGGCTTCGTGGTGCATGCAAGTATGGAATGACTCCGTGCAACGGCATGCTGTACGTCCCGCCGGACCAGTGTTTCTGCCAGCCCGGCTCGAAGTTCTTAGGATATGCGGCAGTCACGGCCGGGCCGGATGCTGCCCTTGAGGAAGTCCCTGACCAAGAGCGTCTTGAGAAAGGCCCTGCGTACGGCGCGGTTACTGATACGGAATCCGGCTCTGAGAACGACTGGCCGACATATCGCCACGATGCGTCCCGGAGCGGCACGACCCGTACCCGCGTCCCTTCCAATGTGGGAATCGACTGGAAGGTCACATTAAAAGGCGACCTGACGGCCCCGGTAGCCGCCAGCAACAAGGTGTATGTTGCCAGGCCGGATGCGCACACCCTATACGCGCTGGATATAGAAAGTGGAAAAGAGATATGGCAATTCACTGCAAACGGGCGTATTGATTCGCCTCCGACAATTTACAAAGGGATGGTACTTGTGGGCTCAAAGGACGGATATGTGTACTGTCTGCGGGCTTCGGATGGCCGGCTTGTGTGGCGGTTCCTGGCGGCACCGACAGATAAGCGAATTGCCCATTTCGACCAGGTCGAGTCAACCTGGCCGGTCTACGGCAGTATTCTGGTGACCCGCAACCCTTCGACAGGCTCAGGGCAGGCTACGGCATACTTCACGGCGGGACGCTCCACTTATCTGGACGGCGGAATTCGCGTCTATGGTCTGGAGCCGACCACAGGCAAAATCCTCCACAAGGGCCTGTTGGAAGGACCGCATCGAGAAGCTGACAAAGATCGCGATCTTGCCTTTTTCATCCTGGGGGCCAATTCGGACGTGCTCGTCAGTGAAGGCGGGTTCATCTACATGCGCCAGAAGAAAATGACAAAAGAGCTGCAGGAGGTCAAAGTAGATGTCCTGTCGAGCAAAGGCGCTCAGGATGTGGGCCTGCATATCTTCTCGACAGCCGGTCTGCTGGACGGCTCCTGGTACAACCGTACGTTCTGGATGTACTCGAAACGATGGCCCGGCTTCCAGCTGGCAAACCAGGCCCCGAAGACCGGACAGCTCCTTGTGGTCGACGACGAAAAGACTTATGCGGTCCGCGTGTTCTATCGACGGAACGTTCACAGTCTGATGTTCTTCCCGGGCAAGGAAGGTTATCTGCTGTTTGCCGACCTCAACACCAATGAGCCGCAGATAGTTGGCGAGGAAGGCTCCCGTGAGCCGGTCAAATGGCTGCCTCAATCCGACTTTTCACGCGCACGCGGCGATGAGATACGGAAGCTGGAAAGCGAGGCCTTTGGACTGGACAAAATGATCGGCTATACGCGAGCTGAGCCTCCGGTCTGGACGAAATGGCTGGGTATGCGAATCCGTGCCATGGTCAAAGCAGGCGATACTTTGTTCGTGGCTGGCCCTCCGGATGCTTTTGAACAGACGGATCCCTACGCTGCCTTCGAAGCGCGTAAGGGAGCTCAGGTTGTGGCTGTTTCGGCCAAGGATGGAAAGAAACTGTCCGAAACACCACTTGAGTATCCCCCCGTGTTCGACGGCATGATAGCAGCAGGTTCTCGCCTGTTCGCTTCCCTGCGGGATGGAAGTGTAGTGTGCTTAGCTGGGAAGTAGTGCTAACCGGGCATCAGGCTGCGTTTCGGGGTACGGATATTGGCCATCGTATCGCGTATTGTATGGAAACTCGTTTTTACGATGGCAGCCTTGCTTCGGAAAGAAACGTATTCTTATCAGCATGAGGCAATGAACATGACAACTCACAGTAATCCACGACGGACTTGCTGCAGCCGGCGTAACTTCCTCAAGTCAGCCTGCCGCGGCACGGCTGCATGGGCCTTTTTTGGTGCTGCCGGGCAATCCCTAAAGGCCCGGGACAACAAGCCAACGAGGCGGAACATTATCTTTGTGCTCAGCGACGACCATCGATACGACTTTATGGGCTTCATGAACGAAGCTCCGGCATTCCTGGAGACGCCGAACATGGACCGTATGGCTCAACAAGGCGCGCACCTGGTCAACGCATTCGTCAGCACCTCGTTGTGCTCGCCCAGCCGGGCGTCGATACTCACCGGACAATATATGCACAACCATCACATCGTTGACAACCAGCGGCCGGAACCGAAGGGAACGGTGTTCTTCCCCCAGTACCTGCAGAAGGCCGGTTATCAGACGGCCTTCGTTGGCAAGTGGCACATGGGTCACGACCACGACGCCCCGAGACCCGGCTTCGACCATTGGGCCAGCTTCAAGGGCCAAGGCACCTACTTCGACCCGATGCTCAATATCAACAACAAGCGCCGGAAGTTCCACGGATACACGACCGATGTGCTGACAGACCAGACGCTGGCGTGGCTCAAGGATGGTAGAGATACCAACCGGCCGTTCTTTCTTTATCTGTCATACAAGGCCGTCCACTACCCCTTCCAGCCCGCCGAACGACACCAGGGCCGCTACGAAAAGGCCAAGGTCAAGCGCCCGGAAACGATGGCCAACACCGAACGCAACTATCAGACGCAGCCGCATTGGGTCCGCGAGCGGCGCTACAGCATCCACGGCGTCGACCACATGGAAACCGGACAATATGACAATGACCCCGTGCCGTCGTTCGACGAGCTGTACCTGCGGTACTGCGAGACCGTGCACGGGCTGGACGAGAACCTCGGGCGAGTGCTAAAGTATCTGGACGAGACGGGCCTGAGTAAGTCAACGCTGGTGATTTACATGGGCGACAACGGCTTTGCACTCGGAGAGCACGGCTTCTACGACAAGCGCGATGCGTTCGAGAAGTCGATCCGCGTGCCCATGCTCGCGTACGCCCCGGGGATGATCGAGCCGGGTACGAAGGTCACGCAGATGGTACAGAACATCGATATCGCCCCGACGGTGCTGGGTGCGGCCGGCGTGCAGCCGCCGAAGGCGGCAAAAATGGACGGGCGATCCTTCCTGCCGCTGCTGCGCGGCGAGTCGATTCGGTGGCGCGACCACATTCTTTACGAGTACTACTGGGAGTGGAACTTCCCCGCCACGCCGACGGTGTTTGCTATTCGCACCGAGCGGTACAAATACATCTTCTATCATGGTGTGTGGGACCACGACGGGTTCTACGACCTTCTGACCGATCCGCACGAGCGACACAACCTTATCAACGTCCCCGCTTACAGCGAGCATATCGAGTCGATGAAGAAGCAGCTCTTCGATGAGCTCGAGGCCGACGGCGAACTGGATATCCCCGTACGTCGTCCTCTGGGCGAGCGCCTCGACCAGCGCAAACACAAACGCTGAATTCCCCTGTCCGACAGCGTTTGCGAGGTTATACCAATTTTAGTTATTGGTTGCCGATTACCTCAACTTGTCATTCCTGCGAAAGCAGGAATCCAGGCCTGCCAGTTATATTATGTATAATTCTTTCGGCAATTTTTAAATGGAATTGGTATTACTTATAGCTCTGTACACAGCACAAATATCTTTCAGCCGCTTAAATGCCTATGGAAAACTCGGAGATGATAAGAAAAGTCATTATCGACGTGAAGTGGAAGTCCCAACGCATAGATTTCCATTCTGTATCTGCCTCTGCCAACAATGGACCATTGAAAGAACGGTCGAATACTTAAAGATAGAGATTACAATATTGAGTAACTGAATTAATTCATCTTTTTTTGTTCTATATATTTTTGTAGATTGAAACCACACTTGAAACAACGCTGTTTTCTTTTGTCCCAAATAATACCGTGAGCGTTACAAGCCGGGCACTTATTAAAGGTAAAATCTGCGCAGATATGTGGATTTCTGACTAATGCCCTAATCATGTATGTTTGTTTGCTTGGCATTTTTTACACTCCTCCAAAAAAGCATGACCGCCTGATTCAGCAAATCACAATACCCGTAATTACATAAATCCACGGGATTCTATACTGGTTTTATCCCGAATATTGTCCATACTCTATATGGCTCATCGACAGAATTAGCGGATAGTATCGCTCATTTGAACTCCTCCCGTGATACGGTTGTCGCTCTAAGATAAAAATGATATTCCAACCGTTCGGTATATCGACTATTTCTGTGATAGATTTAACTTGATTGACTGTTTTTCCGGCAGCAGTTGAGCAGAAAATTAAGTCCGGGAAGAATTAGGTTTGGGACCTTTCAAGATAACCGCCTGAAGACGGGAGAATAGTAAATCAGTCATTTTCGGACAGTCCGGCGGAGCGTTTTCGACCTAAGATAAGTTTTTCAAATATCCATTCACGTCACAAACCCATACGAGCACCTCGCTGTGAGATATCGGCAAAATAATAGTATTTAAATTGAGAAATTCGTCGGCCCGTATGCCAGCACTTACTGGACAGATAACGATATGTTGGTCAACAGTTGTTGCTGTGATTTCCTTTTGTCGTGTCCAGCATACTGCTATGAACTGCATAGCTTTTGAGCTAAACGTCCGATAAGTTCCCGCCAGCAGCCATGTGGTCTCTAAGAAGTTTCTCACATTTTGATATTTTTCCTATAAGTTTTTATTGAATTCAAGGCAATTTTGCGTATAACTTATGCGGCAAATAGAATTTATAGGTACGAGGCAGTATCGAGGGGGTTTTTTCTTTACATTTTACACCTTTTTTGAGATAATAGTATTTTAAATGGGAGGTCAAATGATATTGCATTTTGGGAGATATCTTGTATAATGACCTTTTCGTAAATTTCGTTTGTGTCAAGTGTTTAATGAAGTAAAGGCAAGGGTAGAGAAATTTGTTTCTTTCCGGAGGGAAGGAGGCTTAGCAACGAAAGGCAGGAGATCTTTCTCTCTCTTCGACAAAGATTGGAATTATTATGGATTTAAGGAGGATACACATGAGTCTATCGAAAAAGACAACGATCTTAACAGTAACGTTATTTTTGTTCCTGGTGACACCCTGTCTTGCTCAAACCTCTATACAACAAGAAAGAAAAGCTGAGTTAGAACGGGTTTTAGAAAAACTACGACAAAAGGCAGAAGTCAAAAAATATTTTGGAGAATTGACTTTTCCCGAGGATACAAGCCAACGGTTTTTGGTTAAGGAACTGCAGATAAGTGGCAAC
>SMTZ1_10014838_pt1 | contig 13169 bp, 8 predicted proteins | sample DeeMarSWOR136_30_FD_25667 | JGI IMG/M metagenome (IMG submission 25667) | reverse complement strand
TTGACCTCATCGATTCGCCAGTAATATGTCGTGCCCGGAACAAGGCCGTCCGGATAAGGAAATCCGGGAAAGCCTGCAACGAAAAACGTATCGGTCTGGTTGCCACGAAATGTGTCACCACTACCTTCGTTCACATCGTCATAATTGTCGCCTAAGTACACATCGTGCGAGACCGCATAATCTCCCGCCCGCCAACTAAGGTTCACCCAAGTATCGGCATGGAGTGCAGTGTCCTTCGGGACCGGGCCCAGGGCATACGGATATCCTTTACCACCTTCCATAGCAGCCAGAATCTCGACCTCCGTCAGCGCATGGTTGTAGATGCGGACCTCATCGATAATCCCGTTATAGTAATGGGTGCTGCCATTCCGATGCCCAATTCGTAAGGGAAGTTGTGGAGGAACAAGCTCTCCAGTCTGGGCTTGTTCCAACAACATCTCTCCGTTTACATAGATTCTTGCGTTAGAACCGTCCCAAGTCGCGCAGGCGTGCAGCCATTCATCTGGCTCTATAACATTATTTGGTGTCGACTGCGTAACATGTCCGCCATCTAAGGAAAGCGTGAAGTAGAGGTAACGCCCACCTCGGTTGACAAACAGCCCATAATTTTCCCATGGACCGTTTTGCTGTCCATTTGCCATGATTCCCAGCCAGCCATCACCGGCATCAATCCAGTTTATCCAGGCGGCAATTGTCACGTTGGGAGTTATTTCAAGACTGTCTGAGGTGGGAACTTCTACATAGTTGTCTTGCGCATTGAAGCGAAGGGCATTTCCATACTTACCGGCATCCCACGTTGCGCCATTGATAGTGCCATTGTTGCCGTTACCGCTTGAGTCGTAGACAATGTCCCCTGAGCCCTCATCAAACGTCCAGTAAGCCACGAGCTCGGCTGAAGCATTGCCCGCTATGCTGAGCATCAAAACAAATGAAATTAAATAAATCAATTTTCTGCACATAATAGTCCTCCTTTAAAAATAAATAAAAAATTGTCAATTGAAATGCAAAAATTCCTTACTGCAAAGTCCAGAGTCCTCATATAAACTCTGCACCTTACATAATACACAACTCCTCCTCTATCAGAGAACTGCAAGAATTTTGCCCACTGGATGACCTCAAAACCTCAGATGCCCGACTACGCAGGCACAAGTTTAACTATTTTTGTTTATACCAAATCAGCCACCTTTCCGTCAAGTAAAATCTCTTGATTATGAATGAGCATAGTGGCCTTTAATATAAGAAGTTAACAAGATTTCTCCAACAAAAAGAGAGCTTGACCTATACTTAAAGCAGTATCTGTCTATTTTGCCTTGTTCTGCAGCACACGCTACTGTTTTCTTGCTATTTATGTCGAGTCCAATATACTTATCTATGAGAGCCTCCTGCTATAAACGTTATTGTGTTTTTAGTGAGCATTGTAGCCGGCTTAGGAGGCTCCGGTTACATAGTTTTTCACGGGTCATATAGTATCGGTATCATTAGAGTGAGCGAAGTTATGTTCCAGCCTCAAAAAATCCTGGATAAACTACCTCATCTTTTCAGGAGAGAAAAATGAGAATATTCAAACATGCTGTTGTTGTCCTTGTCACAATTATTGCAACAAGCAGTCTCAGAGCCCAAACTGATATTGACAGTAAATGTTTTAAACAGGCCGATGTTTCTTCGAAAATTGCCGGCTATTCGCTAAGTAAAGTCAAACGCTGGCTGCATGAAGTAGCAATCAAGAAGATAGATCCTGATACCGGCCTGTATATCGGTGACGGACATTGGAACTATCGCGATACCGCCGCGGACTGCTATCCCTTTCTCTGCTGGGCGGCTTATGTTACGGATATTGACGCGCTTAACGGCCCGATTCGTGATGTTCTCGACGCCGAGAGAAAACTCTGTAACCATCTGGATCGAATACCGGCAAGATTCGATTTGAAAAAGAAAAAGAAGGACGATTCGGTTTCTTATGATACGCTTATCTTCGGGGCTTCGGAATACGTCAAGGACGGCCTTGTCGCCGTTGTCGAAGTTACCGGCAAAGCCGATTGGTTCCATCGCATGAAAGAAATCGAGGATGATGTCTGGAAGCATGCACGCATTGAAACGCCTTACGGTAGAATTCCTTCCACAAACATCGAGGTCAATGGAGAACAGCTTCAGGCACTTGCCCGACTTTACACAATGACCGGCGATGAGAAGTATCTTAAATGGGCACGTTGCCTGGGCGATTACTATTTCTCGAATGATGACTTTGTGCCGGAGCGCCTGCGTGATCATGGTTGTGAGATAATCGGTGGCCTTGGATTGCTGCTGGCCGTCGAATCTGAGATAAAGAGCGACAAAGTCGAAGTCTATAAGAAAAAGCTCAAACATGTCTTTGACACAATTCTTGAAAAGGGCTGTAATGAAGACGGTATGATGTACAACTATATAACAACCCACAAAAGTTGGAACGATGCACTGAGCGATGGCTGGGGATATAATTATGTCGGCTACATCTGCTATGACATGATCGCCGGCGAGCCTGTTTACAGAACACGCATCGAACAGACTCTGCGAAATCTCTCAAAACCCAAATACAAGAATTATCCATGGGAAGGTTCGTCAATCGACGGCTTTGCTGATTCCGTTGAAGGCGCTCTAACGACCCGCTCGAAACCGCCGAACTATGGGGCACGATGAAACTCCAGGCAAACGGCGTACGAACAACGATTATGCACGCCCTGATGCATACACGGGGCCTGATCGCCCGTCCCTGGGATATCGGGATGGAATTAGGCGCCTGTCCGACTGCCAACGGTCTGGCCGTTATTATCAAAGCCAAAAAAGACTGGAAAGGCATAATCGTCTTTGATATCCAGCGTCACAAGCATTATATGGGATTTGAAAAGGACTGGCCCCGAATGAACACACTGCCCGAGTGGTTTACCGTCGAACTTGATAAAGTTTACAGAATTATAAACCTTGAGACTGGCAAAACGGAAACTTATATGGGAAAGCAACTGCATGACGGATTAGAACTGAAACTCAAAGCCGCCGAGCGTATAACTCTGCGTATTGAGCCGATATAGAATATAGTTGAGTGAGCTATTTCTACTATCAATATTTGCCGAGCTGTGCTGCTAAGACTGCCAGTCTTTTGAGCCTTTCTGTCTTGACGTGGGGAGCTACGCTACAGGCCGAGGAAAGTATGTATCCGCTGTCGGGTTTGCCGATTCTGATTCTTTCCTTCACAGCCTGTTCAAAGGTCTGGTCATCGGCATTCAGCATCTCGTTGACGGCGTCCAGGTTCCCCTTGAAGAAGAATCGCCTGCCATACTTTGACTTTGCATCTTCTAAATGTACAGTACCGAGTGGTGGGGGGTCTAATGTGTCAATTCCATCGACGCAGGTTGCGCTCATAAGGTCCAAACGGTCGCCGATTGCACCACATGTGTGAACATACGACTTTGAACCAAGTTCGCGTATCGCTTGATAAACCTGGTTTTCATAAGGCACTACAAGTTCTTCATACATTTGACGGCTGATGAACCCTGCGCCGGCAAAAGCCGAGCTTACAAGGACAGCATCAGGTCGACATCCGGCGTATAATTCCACTTGTGCGAGCACTATTCTTGTGAAGACAGCGAGGACCTGATGGCACATGGAAGGAGCATCGAGAAGAGCCAAAAGGGCCTGCTCGTACCCAAACAACTCCATAAGATGGGTAAAAGGTGAGAATACTTCTGTGTGTATTGAGATATCTGGTGCAAGCTGCTGAACTTTCTCCAGCGCGCTTGTGAACCATGCAGGATAGGCAGTCGGTTCGGTAAGGTCAGCCTCGGGGTCAATGTCCCAGAGTTCAGGTGCGTGCCAGGTGTTCCACACATAACCGGGTAATCTGTATGTGGCGGGGTCATTAATGTCAACCGTACTATAGTTCGCCCGCTCCAGAGGCATTTGTCCCGGCTGATATGTCTGCGGATTTTCATCCGGAGGAAAAACAGTTTCTAATCCTGATTTCCAGTGAAGGTGCTCATTGTTGTCAATTCTTTTGTATGACTTAAGATTGTTTTTCCAGTCAGGCGGTCTGCCGGGGATGTTTACTAAAATACCGTCGAAGGTATATTTTTGCTGCAATTCGACCAAAACCTCAGCAAAGGTCTCGCTGTTGAACCAAATCTCCGAAGGATTGTAGTTACAGTTTAAGAAGTAGTGCCCGAGAGCAAGCTGGCACATTACCGGAACCCGGTCCGGTTTCTTATGGTCCATCGCCGCGGCTATCCGTTGCTTTGAATTCATGCTTTTGCCGCATTCGGAATACAAAAGAATGAAAAGAATCAAGAAATTAGTTAAGTACGAATATTTTGTTAGAGTCTATTCAGGAATAAAAGCTAAAGAGGTCTGCAATGGAAAACCGCATGTACAACCAGAGCTGCTTTCAGGAATAAGAACGAGCCCGCCGGCCGGAATGATGTTGATCCAGCAGCCCGGCCGTGTAACTCTGTTGAGCCGGCGTGGTCCTCCGTTCGGTCCTAGGTCATACATCCAGGGGTTGCCGCCACGCCAGAACAAACACCGGGCTGAAGCCGAGAGACCTCCGCAGCCGTGTCCATGACGGTCGAATTTCCACCCCTCGATTCTTTTGCCTGTCTTGAGGTTGTAAGCATAAGGCCAGGCATAAACTGTGTCGTCGATAATTGTTGGGTGCCGATTGTATTCACCGTGTTCACCATCTATAGCGAGTTCTGTTTTATGGTCCGCTTGCCAGTGAACTTTACCGGAACGTGCATCAAAAGCGCAATAATAATAATGAATTGAATCTCCGAGTAGTCTGGACCCACTTAAAAGAAGTATATCTTTGGCATAGTTAATATAGACAGGTTCTTCAAGGTTGCTGACATCGATTTTTTCTTTGAAGACGATTTTTCCTGTGCGGTTATCAAGAGCAACCAGATATTGGTCACCTTCGGCAAATAATGTTTTTACGGGCATGCGCCCAAGGTTGTCAGCTAAGGCCTTCGGGCTATGAGTCTCAATGAAGTATATTCGTCCGCCACCGAGGGTAATAGTAGTGTTCAATATAAGGCCATCCTGGTATTTCCAAAGCAGCCGGCGTCTTGCCTTTCGCATTGCGAACAGATAATCACTTACCACTACCTTCATATTTCTGTTCCACAGTGAATCGTCAGCTTCATAGCTGGTTTCGGTGTAGGAAGCTCCCTGTCTTCGGCCGCTTCCGAAAAGTATATTACCTGAGTATGCAACATATCCCCACTCCGCGGCCACATACAGGACTTGGTCATCCACTGCCATACTGCCGCAATCCAGGAATGCCCCGAGCCGACGTGAATTGGGAACCTCGATTTTCCACTCGATTGTTCCGTTATAAGCATCTACGGCAAAAACGACATTATCTCCCGGAGCAAAAAGCCGCCCATCCTTAAAAAGGGGTGGCACATTACGGTGGTGACGGTCAATCATATACCTCGGCCCAGGCCGGCCGAACCACTGGACCACCATGTCGCCTTTGACGATTTCGTCTCCGCTGCAGGCAGTATTGCCAGGCTCTGCGTAAATGTGCGTCCATTCGCCTGCGCCTTCCAATTCTTTACGTTTTGTCCAGGCTAAAACAATTTCGCCTGTATTGTGCAGTTTCCAGTTATCAAGAAATGGACGCTCCCATTTTTCCAGCTCTTTTCTGTTAAACTTGTTCTTTGGCAAGACAAAAGCAATAATTCCACCATAAGGCCTGAGTATTCTAAAAACCTCGTCCGCTGAGGAAGGAAGCTTGCCTGTGCGAAGTGTTTGGTCTGAAATGACCAGATTCGCGAAGTATTTTGTATATGGCAGTGTTGCAGAATTTTTGTGATGAACAACAACTCGACCAGAGAGGCCCGCTTTGTCGATGGCATTGCGAGCAGCCGCTACTTCATCAGCGTCTTCTTCAACCACGATGATCTTCAAATCACTCCTGCGTGCAAGCTCATACGCCAATCTTCCCTTGCCACAACCAAGTACAAGGCAATAGCCTTTTGTTATCCCGGTTTGTTTAATTATATACTCTGCGGCTTTGTCATATAGCTGCGTTAAATTATCATCTTGAAAAGGATTAGCATCTTTTTTAGCTGTTATAACTTTCTTACCACCTTTGACATTGCTTTTGAAACAATGTATCTTGCCCCGGTCCGTACTGACATAAAGACCGCCATTGACCACACTCAAGCCGAACGCTTTGCCGTCAACAGGAGCAGCCCAAATAGCCTTACCACTATCCGCCTTGAATGCGGCTATTTTGTCCTCTCCCCCTAAGAAAAGAACATCGCCTGCTATAATCATCGAATGTGGATATTCACACGCAACAGTCCATAAGTAACAGTCTTTCATTTTTTTCGATAGCTCGCTGATTTGTATCGTGATATTGTTTAACTCCCTGCCCAGTTTCTCTGCTTCTGCTGTATTTTTGTCCGCCTTCTTGATCTGTTCTTCGAGCTTTTTATACTGGTCGGTTAATTGATTTCGTTTCCTCGACAACTCGAGATACCGACCCCGATGAAAGGCCGAGAGCTTTTTTTCGGCTAACATGTATGCTGTTTGGCCGTTCACCAGCATTCTTAAACCACCGAAAGTTGCGATTTTGTACTGCGTGTCAACATCGGCGGCATTAAGCTCTTTCGAGCCGCGGCCGGGGCCGGTTACGAGAACGTTTTCTGCCAGCAGCGCGAAGGTTCCGCCAGCACCTGGTAACTGTCCCAGTAAACTACCATCGGCGCGGGCGAAAATCGCCGGGTTTGTTCGACCTGTCGGGACATATAGCTGCTCGTCCGAGGCTAACATATAGCCCTGCGGTGAGACATCCACTTTCTGCTTCCATTTTACCGATCCATTCTCAGCACTGAGCTCGAATAAGAACGTCCCCTGATTAGGGAACAAACCGGCGGCACTATATAGATTTCCCTCATCCACTAAAATGCCCGTTCGTACCGGCCAGGTCGATATTATTCGTTCATTGCCCGGAACCATAAGCTCGGCGTCAGCCGCCCTGTACTTCCATATAAGTGAGCCGTTATCACGCGAGAGGCAATAGACATACCCATCGTCAGAACCAACGTACACATTATTCCCCGAGATAGAAGGGGCCAGTCGAACAGGCCCTTCCGTAAAAAACGTCCAGCGTTCTCGGCCGGTCTGTGCGTCCAGCGCATAAACTTTATCATCCGCCGATGAGGCAAAGAATACCATATCACCGGTCCCAACTACATGAAACGCCCTGTCATATGTTACTGTTGCCCTTAGGTTATAGTGGTGATGCCAGAAATCCTGCTTTGCAGGGAGCGGCCATGCAGGTTCTGGTCGATGTGCCGCCTTGAACACCCAGGATTCGCTCAAGGGCAGCTCCAATTGCTCAGAAGTAACACCACTTCTGTGGTTGTCATGCATAAAGGTAGGCCAATCATCAGCTTTTATGGTTCCGGGAATAAAAAGAATCACAAGGTAAAGCAAAAATAAAGAAACGTACTTGTACATCCGTTACTCCTCATTTGGATTCCCGCCTTGCGGGGTCCCAAGACACTTGAAAAACGTGGCACAGCTCAATTTTCTAATAGGATAACAAATCAGAATTGAAGATGCCAGTATATTGCTCACTGCTCAGCATGCTTAACAGAGAAGGTTATTTTGTGAGCAGATCCACCATCAGATTCCAGAAGCGTTCCTCATCAATGGCCAGGAGGATGCGGGCCTTTTGAGTGCCTGCGGATCCTTGTTTGTGATAGCCGAGGCTTCGACCGTAGTCCAGGTTATAATCTGAATTGACATCGACCCAGCGAGTTTCTTCTTCAACAATTAACGCCGGATCAATGACAACCGCAGCGGCGATGGTATCCCAAACCAATCGAGTATAGTCAGGATTCTTTTCAAAGCTTGGCCCGTACTTTTCCTTAAACATCTTTGCAATCGGTGTCTCAACAGCCGTAACGCGATCAAAAACTTTCTTGTTGAAACGATATTTCTCACAGACATCTAATCCTACAATGAGCTGCTCGGCAAACCGGGCCCGAACAGCCATTTTAGCCGCCTCCGGGTCAAACCACCAATTAAATTCGGCTGACGGGGTTGTATTTCCCGGAGTATCAAACGCTCCCCCCATGTATACAACCCTCTTTATGAGGGGAATAATCTCCGGAGCCATTCTTATGGCTATTGCCAGGTTCGTGCAGGGACCTATCGGCATAACGGTAACTTCTCCCGGGTTTTTCTTGATAGTATCAATCAGAAAGTCCACTGCGTGCTTATTCACTGGTTTTATTGTTGGCTCGCTTCCAAATTCAGCGCGATACACGTCAAGATATGATGATGGTTCAGCTCTGCTGAAACAGCCGATATAGCTTGAGCTGTAACCAAACATCTTCCGCTCAATTTCCAAGTTTTCATATCGCCCTGCTCGAAGTGGATAACGTATCCCCAAGGCTACCGGAATGTCCGTGCGCTTAAGCACCTCAAGCTGACGAATAGCGTATGCAATCCCCTCTGAAACCCAGGTGTTCCCGGGGACTATCGTCACACCGAGCAGCTCTATGTCCGGGTGCTTTGCGAGCATCATCATCGCCACACCATCGTCATACAAGAGGACCATATCAGTATCGAGAATGACCTTCTCTTTAGCTCCGGCGACAGAGCAGTGACCTACGAGCAGCAGTGCCGCTCCAACAAGCACAATACCCATGTGTTTCATTATAAACATTGTTTTATCCCTCCTGTGAATTCTGAATCCAAGAGGTTCGGGAACATACATGAACTGAGATTTCCCATTTTCACCACTTAGCAATCCATCCTGGCGGACTAAGTTTTCTAATTGTAGAATGTTACCAAATAATCTTAAAATTGCAACCGCAGCTTTTTTTCATTACCTAAACCAGCCCACATAAGCCGACAATAGCCCCTCAGAGACCATTTAAACGACGAACTCATTCTTTGAAGTGGTATCCATACAGGAATCGGCCATTAAATCCGCTGAGAAAGCCCCTTGTAACGTTTTTTTGCAGCATACGGGTCTTGAGCTGGTTAGCTCGATGGTCAAATTGCGGAAAAAGCCTTACATACAGAAAAATCGTTATATTCAGAAAAAGCGTTACATTTGGCATCAGCGGTGGCACTTAATTATAGTCTTTACTGATTAGTTTCCCAAGGAGGGAGGTGTTATAGTGTATTTAATATACACTATCACGTAAGCCTCTGCTTTGTTCTACCCCCTCTCCTGCAAAGCAGAGGCCTTTTTCTTTCCAGCTTTTCTTTTCGCCAGTTATTGGATCTGCCAACACAGGAAGGACTATAGATATAGTTAAGCCGATAATATTCTTCTTATTCATATTTGCAATAGCCCTCTTCTTACGGATTTAATTATTGAGCAAAGAGCTGAGTGGAACGTTCTTCCATACTTTGTTGGAATCACCCGTGTAAATATTTGTATTGATGCCCGCATCGGAAACATTAATGATAGAATATCCGGAAAAATTTGCAAATTCAAAATGAGCTATGTATGGTTTCTCATCTTCAAGCAATTTTTGCCGTTGTTCCCTTGTATCAGGCTGAAATTCAGGTTCGAGTTCAACGAGTGCGCTGCAATAATTCTTAACACCTTCAAGGTGATCTTTCACTGATATTTCAGGTGAGCTGATAACACTGTTCATACTGAATTGTACAAAAGTACCTCTCGAAGTTTTTCTTGCCAGAACGACATATTTGTGCAGGTGGGCGGTCAGCAGTATCACTTTGTTTGCTCCCAGTATATTTAAGAATCTTTCGCGAACATCTTTCTCTTTCGCTCTTGAAAAGAGATGCCACGTGGACCTTGCGTTATAAGGAACTGCTGGGGGATGCATAACAACAAACAAATGGCGATGTCTGTTCTGACTTAAAGTTTTTTCCAGCCAATCAAGACTGTTATTGTGATATGCATCGAAGAACACAAATAAATCAGGCCCTTCCATAAAATAGAAAGACGCAGAATCTATCTTTTTGTTACATTCTTTTGAAAGCCATGGCAGCATAACATTGTCAAAGGCCTCCCGAGCTCCGGGGCCGGTGATATCGTGATTGCCCTTGGCTGCAATAAATGCAGTCTTGGGGATATAATTACGAACACACTTTAAGGCATCCTTGAATTGAGTCTCTTGAAGTTCGCGACTGCCACAGAGCCCCTCGGTAAAGTCTCCACCCTGGATAATCATCTTTATTTGGCCGTTACTGGATTCTATGGCAGTCTGAATTCGTTTTAGAAGATGGGGGGTATGGTTTTCCGTAATCCTGACATAGTCCTCTATCTGCCTGATATCATTTGGCTTATTGGCTTTGACCCAATCGAAGTCATGATGACTTCTTTTATCGAAATGCATGTCACCAAGATACACGAACGAATATGCGGGACCAGGTTTCTTGCCCTGAGCGTTAGCCGCCCCAAGGGCTAATATAAAAATGTGTACACACAGTATTACTCTAATCACCATAGTTTTTCTGCTGAAGAATTGCATTCTAACCTCCCAAAAATGTTAATTCTGATTTTATAATTGCTATAGAAATTTATTGATACTATCTCAAGTCAATAAGAATATTGTTTTTGTTGGTATCAAACTCTTTGAAAGTTCCATCACCCATGGGCCTGCCGCAATCACCAGCGAGAAACACGAAGGCGGTATTTTTTATACTACTAAGTTTAGGGCTTCCTCCCCTGGTTTCATAGTTTATAAACCATTGATTTACACCATAACCTCCGCCCCATGTTTCGCGCCCTGATTCTGCGTAAATCTGATTTCTTTTTACCGAAAGGCATCTCCATATTCCCTCAGTGTAATTTACAAATGTCGGGGGAGAATCGCTCTTGACGCTTCCATCTGGTACCAGGCCTGTTTCCGCCAGCCTCTCGTACCAGTGCTTTCCAACATACCGTCTTGGATCGCTTCCTCCGACGGCCGGCGGGTCGGTATCACCGAGAGGGGGTAATTGCTCTGTGTTTTGCATTGCATAATCTATAAACGCAAGGCCTATGTCTTTCAGATTGGACCTGCAAATAACTGTTTTTGCCTGTTCGCAGGCAAGGTTAAGACTCGGCAGAAGAATTGACATCAGTAATGCGATGATTGAAATTACGACAAGAAGTTCAATAATCGTAAAACCTTTTATCCTTGCCTTGTTTCCAATACGACCTGCGTTTATTTTCACAAAAACCTCTTAAAGCTCACAACAGGGAATCATAGAATAATTTGCCGAGAGGCCTCCGGGCCTCCCGGCAATTCAAGTTTTTACACTACCATATACAAAAATATGAACCAAGGCGTTTGATATGCGTATCAAACGCCCAGGTAAGCTAAAGTCGGTAGTGATCTTAGTTAATCGACCTTGAACCACTCTTCAGTCAATAAATTATCCTGCAGCCAGTTTTCTTCCAGCAATGCCATATCGGCTTCATCGACCCGGCAGTCCCCATTAAGGTCCCCTACCAAGGGTTCATAGTCCGGCAGTGACTGGGTTGCTTCACAATTATCGTTATACACGTTGATTGTGACCGTGTCCGAACCGGAGTATTCACCATCGAAGACATCCAGCTGCAAGACATACTCGCCCAGCTCTGCCAGGGTAATATTCGTATCCTCGGCAGTCGCTGTCTCTATAACAGCAGTCCCTTCATTGGGTTCACTAACCACCGTCCACTGCACAGTGTAGGGACTTATCGCACCATCGTCAGTGACGGTCGCGTCCAGATTCCCGGTCCTGAAACCCTCTTCCAGCCAGGTCACTATATCCGCGCCCGCGTCCACTTTGGGAGGCATATTGTCAGCAAAAAAACTAAAGATAGGACCATAGACCGGATCATCATCGCTGCCAATATAGGAATCGATGGCCCAATAGTACCGCGTCTTTGGTTGAGCTTGCACGACAACGGAGGTCACATTCTGGTTGTTAACAACCCGGATTACCTCCGGATCGGTAAACTGTTTCAGGGCTTGCAGGTCGTCGGTAAAGTAAACGTCAACAGACACCGGCTGACCGGGCACAGACGGTTCGGGCAAAGTCCAGCTCAGCTCCACCTCGCCGGGTGATACTGAACTACCATCGACCGGATTCGGATAAAGCAGTGAGATAGCCGTCAACGTAGTTTTGCCTTCATTCGTGACATTATAATCCAGGCGCAGCGTGCCTTTACCGTCATAGGCGGTAATCCAGCCGTCGTCGATATAGGTTTGAATTGTTGTGGTATCATCGCCGGCAAGGATCAGTGTGCCTAAGGTAATATCCATTGAGCCGGAGGCGGAGGTCATACGGAGATCGGATGCATTGATAGTGCCGCCGAGGAGGCTCACCGTGCCGGTGCCGGTCTGGCCGGGTATCACCAGGTTGCCACTTAGCTCGATAGTACCGCCTGTCATATTGAGCGTACCGATGCCACTCCAGCCGATCTGCAATCCCCCGGTGGAAAATAAGCCGCCGCTCATATTCAGGATGCCGTGGCCGATGGAATTATCAACACCGATGTAGGCCCCATCTGCCGTAAGTGAACCACCGCTAATATCCAGGTTTGTGGTGAAGCTGGAATTGCCGACCCTCAGTGTAGAGCATTGGGCGGTAATACCATCCTGAATCTCGCAATGTGTGTCCTCCGGATCATCGATTGAAACGCTATCGGCGATGGTCGGGATGGTATCGGGACTCCAGTTGGTTGTTGTGCTCCAGAGATGGTCGGTCCCGCCGTCGTCCCAGAATATAATCGCCGAGGCACTGTCGAACAGAACCAGCGGCAGGACAAAAGAAATCAAACATGTCATTTTCTTAAACATTCTATTTCTCCTTCAAAATCGTTGTGAGTTTTCGTAACAAGGGAAATTAGAAATAACAATTTTCCAGACATGACAGCCCTCCTTCAGTTTTCGTAACAAGGGAAATTAGAAATAACAATTTTCCAGACATGACAGCCCTCCTTCAAACAATAAGGTTAAAATTATGGTTTTTGTGCTTTGGCCACACACCAAAACACCGTTGTCCTCGACAAGCAACCAGCCCTTTACCTATGCTTGTCTCAAAAAAACTTCAAACAAAACATACCAAAATGATTGTTGGTTTCCTCATAGATCTACCCTCGTATAGTTAAGTCAAAGAATATGATCGACCTATCACAATACGGTCTATTCATATCCAATATGATTTAC
>SMTZ1_10017670_pt1 | contig 13170 bp, 11 predicted proteins | sample DeeMarSWOR136_30_FD_25667 | JGI IMG/M metagenome (IMG submission 25667) | reverse complement strand
TCAATGCTGCAGAATTATTCTTACCCCAGATGGAATGAGAAAAACCTGCGACGATCCAGATGCTTTTGATTGGACTAAATCGTACATGAATATGGGCTCGCTCCAAAGCGTTTCGATTAATTTACCGAGAGTTGCTTATCAAGCAAGAGGCAACGACGATAAATTATTCGAAATATTGGAAGAACGACTTAATCTAATGAAGGATATCAATCTTATTAAGCTCAATGTTATTGAAAATCGATTAAGAGATAAACAAATTCCAATATGCGCGAGTGTAGTAGATGGCAATCAATTGCTTGACATGAGAAAGCAAAGTCTTTCTATAGGATTCATTGGATTAAACGAGATGGTTAAATTCCATACCGGATACGAATTGCACGAATCTGACGATGCGTTCAGTTTTGGTAGTCGGATTCTTAAAAAATTGTCAGAAATCACAGAAGAATTCAAGTACCACCCAGATAACACCCGAAATATGAAATTCAGCCTTTGGCAGCAACCTGCCGAGTCAACATCAGAACGATTTGCGCGACTAGACCTTAAGCGCTTTAAAAACAAAGCAGTTTATCAAGGTTCGATTGACGCTCCCTATTATACTAATAGCGATCATTTAAACTACAGCGCAGATATACCTCTTTATGATAGGATATTAAGACAGGCAGAATATCACCCAATTGTGAAAGGTGGCGTCATAACTCACCTATGGATGGGCGAGCAAAATCCCGATCCAGAAGCTATTTGGGCAATGACGAAAAGGATAGCGTTTAAAACAAAAACTGCGTATTTTGCGTATACTTTTGACCATTCATATTGTACAAAATGCGGCAATTTTGTTAAAGGCTTTATCGACAGCTGCACAAGACCGGGTTGCGATGGGAAAGGAAAAGACATTCAACTTTATTCGAGAATTACGGGATACTACTCACGGGTAGATCGTTGGAATAAAGGTAAAGCGCAAGAATTTATGGATAGAAAAAGATACGGTTTTGTTTAATATTTTTTTTCTTTTTTTTTATACCATTTCGCTTGAATATTTCTCAATTATGTAGTTTTGTAAACTCCACGCATATTTCTTCAAATTCGAGAGAAGAACTTTTTGATGAATCTTTCTCAGATAAGGAACTTCCAATTTTTTAAATAAATTCTCGAACTGCTCAATTGTATCAAAAATCTTAACTATTGTATTCCAATCTTCTGCCCATTCTGAATCTTGGGTATTTATACACTCCATTTTTATTTACCTCAGATAAATTATTTCAACTCTAATTTTAATACATAATGAGTGTAGAGGTTAATTGATATCTGGATTTAGTATATTTTATATATGACCTCCTCGAGGCTTTTTTTAGGTATATGCATTACACCGTTATCGTCCTTCCAATATTTCATTGAGCCCACGAAAGGTTCCACCATAGATTCTTCGTCGGGATATCCTAAACTTATTACATATTTAATTTCCTGTTGCTCGGGAATCTCAAATAGCTCTCTAATTTTCGGACCATTTATTGACCCCATCCAGCAAGATCCTAATCCAAAATTCAAAGCACCTAATAGTATATTTTGCACTGCTCCTCCTATTTCAGCTTCCGGATTCTTTTTAATATTTGTGTTAACCAGAACAATTATATATGCCATAGGGCGCCGACTCTCTTCCGGATGTCTTTGTCTAGGAGGAAGAGATGCTGACCACGCTAAGCAAGGAAAAAGGTTTTTACGCGCTTCCGAGTCCGATATGATTATATATTCCAAGCTTTGAATATTATTACCCATCGGAGCCAAACGAGCGAAATTAACGAGTTTTTTTAGAATTTCGATTTCAATAGGCTCTTGCTTAAACCTCCTAATGGTCCTCCTTTTGTAAATCGCTTCTACTAAATCCATATTTATCACTCTTATTATTATTTATCTTTTCACTTTTTAATCATTAGTAAAAGATTTAAAAGCTTTGCTAATAAATTTAAGAATCCCTTCACTAGATTGACTATGAGTTCATTTACTGAGAATCCTACGATCTCAAACCTTCAAAAAGTAGTAGATGATTGGATTACTTCTGAGGGTGGAGGTTATTGGCCTCCTCTTTCTATGTTAGCTGCGATTTTAGAAGAACTGGGTGAAGTATCTCGCGCGTTGAATTTCTTTGAGAGAATTAAACCGCCCAAAAACGATCAAGAAATCGGAGATTTAGGTTTAGAATTAGCAGATCTAATAATTTCAATAGTATGCGTAGCTAACTATTATAAAATTGACTTATCAGAGAAACTGATCGAAAAGATCGAAAAAATAAAAATAAGAGATAAAAATAGATTTATCAATTTAAAGAAATAATATATTAAATTATTCGACCGCTTGGCATATAAAGTCCATTTTCGCAATCGTATCGTCAACCACATCGTCAGTATGTTGCATACAAGTGTAGAATCTGCTCCCAGCGACTGAAATTATATCTTGACTCACCAAAGCGGCACCTAGATGCTCCATAAATTCTTTACGCGGTTTAATTTCTGGGAAATGTTTAGGATTATCCATATCCAAACCCATAACTGCTGAAGTTTGCATGTGTACTGTTGCATTGAAATTATAACATATCCAAGGTAAATCGTATTTCTTAAAAACCGCGTTTAAACCAGTAACTAAACGAGTTGCTGCCTTTCCGGCTTTTTCTGTTGCGTTAGTCTCTTCCACTAATTTGATTGCCCAATATGCAGCTGCGCATGTTAACGGGTTTGCCGCAAGCGTTCCCCCACAATAGGCTCGCTTTCTTCCAGCACCCACACCGGCGGCGACATACTGCATTATATCTGATCGTCCACCTAATGCCGCAGCTGAAGGATATCCGTGCCCAACGATTTTCCCAAATACCGAAAGGTCTGGTTTAACGCCATAATAAGCCTGTCCTCCGCCCATGTGAAGTCTAAATGCACACACCACTTCGTCAAAGATTAATAAAGCATTATTCTCTCGACACAATTCTTCAACTTCTTTATTAAAACCAGGTCTCGTCGGAATTGCTCCTGATTCTCCTCCCATCGGCTCAATTAATACCGCCGCAATCTTTCTTTTCCTTTCCTTAAACAATTCTCTTAGCGCTTCGATGTCGTTTGGTTTAACGGATTCAATAAATTTGTATATCGGTTTGGGGATTCCGTGAGATTCTAAAGTTTTGGTCCCGGGGACATGTAAGTCGTATACTAATTGATCGCTCCATCCGTGATAACTTCCACCAATTTTTATAATCCATTTTTTTCCCGTAAAGACTCGCGCTACTCGAATTGCCAACATATCTGCTTCAGTTCCGCTCTGCAACCATCTTATTTGTTCACAAGATGGAAAATGTTTCTGTAAAGCTTCTGCAGCCAGTACTTCGTATTCACTTGTAATTCCGTGACACGAACCTTGCTCTCTAATAACTTCTACTATTTTATCGGTGTGGGGAGGATAATTATGACCGAGAATAGTGGGGCCACCATTCATTAAATAATCCGTGAGTTTAACATCGTCAACCGTCCATAGATAGCACCCATCAACTTTTTTTGATGCTAAAGGAAAAGGAAAATTAAACGCAAGGTTATGTTCAACACCTCCAGGAATTATCTTTTTCGCTCTTTCGTATAATTCTTTGGATTTTAGGTGTTTTTGCTCGTAAATCTTAACAAATTCGTTCAATTTTTCAGGCGGAAAATCTCTCATAGGAGTATTAACAATATTTTGAATAGCTGCAACTATTTCTTCATATTTCATTACCATTCACTACTTTAAATGCTTCAAATGTTAATTTATTAAATAATGGATATTTAATTAACTTAATCCTAATGTGAAAAACTATTTTTAATTGAGAGAGTTATGAGTAGCAAAAAATCTGAAAAGAAATATATTCTCGCTCACGATCACGGCACCTCTGGGAGTAAAGCAGCATTAGTCTCAACTCACGGGGATGTTATTGGTTTTGAATTTAATGAAGTTCCATTATTCTTGCCAAGTCAAGGCGCTGCTGAGCAAAATCCCGACGATTGGTGGAGCGCCATGAAGAAGAGTATTACCTCCTTATTGGATAAAAGTTTAGTCCCAATTGACGATATCGTTGCATTTTGTAATACTAGCCAGTGGAGCGGTACTGTCCCTGTAGATAAAGATGGAAATCACCTAATGAACGCCATAATTTGGATGGATACTAGAGGTGCACCTTATATTGAAGAATTAAATAAGGGATTAAAGGTATCGGGATATAATTTAAGATTAATTTTGAAATGGATAAAACGAACTGGTGGAGGTCCAACCTTATCTGGGAAAGATCCTATAGCACATATTATATGGTTAAGAAATGAACGCCCAGACATATATAATAATACTTATAAACTCCTTGAATGTGGGGATTACATCAATTTAAAAATGACGGGAGAATTTGCCGCATCTACATGCTCTATACAAATTCATTGGATCACAGATATAAGGGATATCAATAATGTCGTCTATTCTGAACCACTCATCAAGAAGTTAAAATTAAATAAAGAGCAATATCCCGAATTAAAATTAACTACAGATGTTTTAGGAACTATTGAGAAAGATGTTGCAGATGAGCTTGGTTTAAGTAAAGATACTAAGGTAATTATGGGCGCTCCAGATGTTCCCGCAGCAGCTATCGGCTCAGGAGCTGTGAAAGATTTTGAAGCGCACATATATATTGGGACTTCCTCATGGTGCGTGTGTCATGTTCCATTCAAAAAAACCGATATATTTCACAACATGGGAACGCTTGTTTCTGCAATTCCGGGTAGATATTTATTCGCGAACGAACAAGAGATTGCTGGAGGCTGCCTCTCGTTTATGAGGGACAACCTTCTTTATCACCAAGACGAATTATTAATGGAAGAGAAAGTACCAGATGTCTATAAAATATTTGATAGAATCGTTGAGAATGTAGAGCCGGGGAGTAATAGATTAATCTTCGCTCCATGGTTGTATGGAGAGCGTGCTCCCGTAGACGATCATACAATAAGAGGAGGATTATATAATATCTCGTTAGAAACTCATAGAGAACATATGATAAGAGCTATATTTGAAGGAGTTGCATATAATTCTAGGTGGCTTGCCCAATTCCTTGAAAAAAACATTAAACGCCAATTAAACCCAATAAATTTAATTGGTGGCGGCGCAAATAGCAATATCTGGTGCCAAATCTACGCTGATGTGCTAAATAGAACGATTAGACAAGTTGAAAATCCAATAGAGGCGAACGCAAGGGGAGCTGCTTTTATAGCGTCAGTGGGTTTGGGATACATGACATTTGATGATATACCAAAATATATCCAATATTCAAATGTATTCGAGCCAAATCCCGAGAATAGGAAAATTTACGACGAATTATTCCAAGAGTTTGTAAATATCTACAACAACAATAAAAAAATGTATCGCCGATTAAATAAATTGCATTAATTTTTTTTTTGCATATTTTTTTAATTAATTCCTGATATCCATGAAAAACAACAATAAATCTAAAGATAAAATAATTAAAGAACTGGAAAACAAATTATCCGAGGATTTGTTTTACGATTCTGGCTTCATTTTGGGTTCGATGTGTTCAGAACCTTTAAGTTTTTCTACTGAGGTATTTTCGAAATACATTTCGAAAAATCTTGGCGACCCGGGTTTATTTCCGGGAACAACCAAATTAGAAATCGAGTTGATTGAAAGCATTGGCTCGCTATATGGGTGCTCGGATGTAATGGGAACGATCACTACTGGGGGAACTGAATCCAATATTATGGCTATGAGAATTGCTCGAGCTATATCAAAAAATGTAGAAAAGCCTGAATTCGTGGTTCCCTCGTCTGCTCATGTATCATTCGATAAGGGCGCTGATCTTTTAGGAATAAACCTAAAAAAAGCAAATTTACACGAGGATTTTTCTTTAGATTTGGATCACTTCAATTCACTCCTATCAGATAAAACTATTGGCATAGCAGGTGTGGCTGGTACAACTGCTTTAGGTCTAATCGATCCTATAGAACAAATGGCGGTAATGGCGGGGAAAAAAAATATATATTTCCATATAGATGCAGCATTTGGTGGATTTGTGCTTCCATTTTTAAAAGATCTGGGCCATAATGTACCTAAGTGGGATTTTTCCGTGAAAAAAGTAAATTCTATTACTGCAGATCCTCACAAAATGGGTTTAGCTCAATTTGGTTGGAACTCGTTCGGGGGCCTCTGTTATTTCATTTTGGGCTTTATGGGAGTACTTAGGCAAGGAGGGTTATAAGAGAATAATAAAAGAGTGTATGGACAATACATTGCATTTAGAGAAAAGAATTAACGACATGCCCTTGATTAAAGTTGCTGCAAAACCAGTAATGAATATAATTGGAATCACATCTGACGGCAATATTAGTATGTCTCATATCGACCAAGAATTGAGAAAAAAAAAATGGATGCTAGGATTATTTGATGATATTAATGTGCTTCGAGCTGTTATAATGCCTCATGTTAAAAAAGACCATATCGATCGATTCTGTGATGATTTAGAGAAAGTGGTTAAAAACCTACCATGAATCTACAGATAGAGATCAAACTTCTCTTCTAATAATGTTTGACAACATTTTGATGTTTTCTGCAACTAGTAACTCTAAATTAGTCCAATTTAATAAAACAAAATGTAGAGGTAGATTACGCTATTCAATTTCTTTTAAGAAAAAATGTTTTGGATATTTTTGAAATTTACCTATTAAGAAGACAAAATTTTATTTATGTAAATTACGAATTTTCCTTTGAAAAGAGTATTTTAATTCAACATTTGATGCGGAAAAATGGCGAAGAAACAAGAAAAACCCCCTAGAAGGATTAAAACATCGAGATATTGGACCAAGAATTGCTCTAGTTGTGGATTTGATTATCCAAACTGGTTTACAACTTGTCCCAAATGCGGAGCTCCGTGGGTTAAGCCCGCCGACGAAATAACCGAAGCTGTTGAAGAATTACCAGCAAAAAAAACGATTAAAATCGTTGTAAAAATAACCGACGAATCCGAAGACAACCCAATTATTTCTGTCTTTCTTATTTTTACCGCAGATGGTGGGCACTCTTGGTTTAAGGTACAAATGGAAAAGAAACAAGACTATTACATTTCTGAAATTGATGAGATGCCTATAGGATCGGATGTGATTTATTACATCGAAGCTGAAGATGCTTCTGGTGAAAAAATTCTCGAGAATAACGAGGGAGAATACTTTTTTTATCATGTGGGACCCCAAACGCCTGAAGAACAAAAAGCACTTGAACGCCAAGCACAACTCATCGAGAATCCATCTGAAACTACAAATATTCCTTTTTTAATTGAGAAATCAGGACAGCAAACACCTGCTGGACAGAAGAGCAGCCCATTTCTTCTTGAACAAAGCGAAGATACTGAAACTCAAGAATCAATTAAGGCTTCAGAACCAGCTAAATCTAGCTCTCAACCTAAACCTAAATCCGAAAAAAAAATGGATCTTTTCCAAGATATAAAAGATAAATTACCTAAAACTCCTCAACCTTACGAATCAAAGCCGATCACACCTGCAGCTAATAAAGAGGAAGAATTAACTATTTTTGGAAAACCTCATACTAAACGTGAAGAAGATCTTAAATTTTGTCCCAGTTGTAAGTCAAAGATTAAGAAGCTGTGGACAACTTGTCCAATCTGTGGTCATAAAGGAGTTTAACTTCTTGTTATTAGATTAAAAACATTAATTGAGCTAAATATCATGCAGTTACATTAATTTAGCGCCACAGCGATTGCAAAATAAGTATTCTTTGGATAGTATCGCTCCACATTGTCTGCAAATTACTACATCTTTCTTTTTATCTTTTGCCTTCTCTTTTGGGGGTGCTTTTACCTTCTCTTTTTCCTTTTCTTTGCCCTTTTTCTTTTCTTTCTGTTTTTTTTTAATCTCCTCAGCGTTAGGAATAATCATTAATGGTACATTTTTTTCAACCGCAGCCGACTCTTTTTTTTGAGACATAAATGGAATAAAACTACTTGCTGGTTCTGGGGGGGCTTCGTCTTTTTCTTTCTTTTTGCTCGCATTACTTAAGCTCTGTACGAATGAATCGCTTGGAGGGGTTGTTTCAGGTAAGTATTTGGTTAATGTGGGAGCTTCTGTAGGTTTTAATTCCGAAAATAATGTAGGTTGCTTTGTCGCTGAAGGTAGTTCAGCTTCCGAAGGTTTCGATTCTGAAAATAATATTGGCTTTTCAGGTATTGAAGTTTTTTCCGATTCTGGTGGTTGTGGAGTAGGAGTTATTGGTTGAGGTTCAAATGCTTCTTGTATAGGGGGTTTTGGTTTTGGAGTAAGAGATTTCTCTAAAGCAAATGGAATAGATTCTTCTTTTTTTGGTGCTGGAGTTGTTGGTGCTGTAGAAATAGGTTTAAATCCTGGAGGTGCTGGAACTGCAGTTATTGGTGACTTTGATGAAAATGGAACGGATTTTGGAGCAAAGTCGTCTGAATTTGAGAGGGTAGGGAACGCTTCTTTAACATGACTGCTTTCTATTGTTGATTTTGGTTCTTCCGATGGCAATAAAGGTGTTTCTGACACGGGTTTTGGCTCTGGTACAGGCGGAGCTTCGAATGCTGGTTCAGGTTCGGGTTCTGGGACAGGTGGAGCTTCGAATGCTGGTTCAGGTTCGGGTTCCGGTACGGGCGGAGCTTCGAACGCCGGTTCAGGTACGGGTTCCGGTACGGTCGGAGCTTCGAAAACTAGTTCAGGTTCTGGCACAGGCGGAGCTTCAAGTGTTGGTTTAGCTGCTAGCGTTTGATTAGTTTTAGCTGCAAACATTTCTGGTGTTACCAACTCTTTTTGACCTAGTAATTCCTTAGGTACTTCCATATCCATCATTAAATAAGCTAAGACGGCAAAACAATCGCCAACACCTTCACCTGATTTTGCACTTGTTTCTAGGTAATACAAATTGAATTTTGTTGCGAATTCTTGTATATCATCAGGATTTACGAGCCTCTCGTCAATTAAATCGCTCTTATTCGCAATCAAGAGCATGGGAATATCTGGTTTGGTGTTCGATTTAATTTCTTCAATCCAATTAGGAAGATGCTCGAAACTCTCAGAATTTGTTAAGTCAAATACTAATAAAGCACCTAAAGCACCTCGATAATACATTGGTCTGACCGATGAAAAACGTTCCTGACCTCCAGTATCCCATAACTGGAGTTTGCATTTTCTAATTCCTTCGTCAGTTTCGACCTCAATTGTTTTAATGTGAAAATCGACGCCAATGGTGAGTTTATATTCTTTTTCGAAGAAACCTTTAGTGAATCGGATGGTAAGCGCGGTTTTGCCCACCCCACCATCCCCACAAACAATAGCTTTAAAGAGAAAGTCGTATCCAGAATCTGACATTTTACATTTATTTTAATTTGATTTTTCTATCCTACGAAGTAACAAACTATTAAGTATAATATCTAGGTTTATACTTTTATATTTTGATATTCCTTAATTTCACGAAAATTTAATTATAATAACTCTATTTTTTTTTCCTTAATTTTCTTAACTTTAAAAAATATGTCAGATTAAGATTTATTGTCGCTATCATTTTGCTAATACGCGATAAAGGAAATTATCTGATAAAGATGGATAGAAAAAAAGGCGATCCAATATTTCAAATTGCACTTGATTTGGTAAATCTACATAGAGCAATCAAAATAGCTGAAGAGGCGGTAAAAGGAGGTGCCCAATGGATTGAGGCGGGAACTCCACTCATAAAATCTGAAGGAATGAATGCAGTTCGAGAATTAAAAAAGAAATTTCCAAACCATACAATCGTTGCAGATATGAAAACTGTTGATGGAGGCACGGCAGAAATAGAAATGGCAGCAAAAGCAGGAGCAGGAGTCGTTTTAATGCTTGGTGTGAGTGATAACGCGTCTGTTACTGAAGCTATTTTAGCTAGTAAGAAATACGGTGTAAAACTAGGTTGCGATCTGATTGATGTGGAAGGTGAAAAATTCGTAGATCGAGCGTTAGAATTAGAAGAAATGGGTGTAGATATTATATGCGTTCATGTAGGTGTCGACCAACAAACTATTTACGGCGGTAAAAAGACTATTGAATTAACGAGAAAGGTTGCAGAAAAGCTTAAACCCACAACATTAATCGCTACTGCTGGAGGATTAAATAGCGAAACGGTTAATAAAGCAAGAGAAGCAGGTGCTGATATCATTATTGTTGGAGGTGCGCTCTATAAAGCAAAAAAACCCGAGGAATCCGCCCGAACGATTTGGAAAGCAATTAAAGAAGCAAAATCTATTAAGTCCGAATTGTTCAAGAAGTATAGCGATGAGGAATTATATGAAGTATTCATGAAAGTCTCAACACCCAATATTTCGGACGCTATGCATAGGGAAGGAGAATTCCAAGACCTTTTCCCTGTATGGATTGGATCTGAAGAAGAACCGATTAAGTTTGCAGGTCCTGCTGTAACTGTTCGAGCATATAATGGGGATTGGAGTAAACCCGTAGAAGCCATTGATGTAGCTCAAGAAGGAGATGTTATCGTTATCGATGCATGCGAAGGAAGAGACGCAGTTTGGGGTGAACTTGCGTCATGGAGTTGCAAAAAAAAGGGAGTTGCAGCTGTAATTATTGACGGTGCCATTAGAGATGTAGACGACATTAGAAATATCAAATTTCCCGCATTTGCGCGATATATTACACCAACTGCGGGAGAACCCAGAGGCATGGGAGAAATCAATACACCAATAGAATGTGCAGGTCAAAAAGTTGAACCTGGAGATTGGATTATCGGCGACCAATCTGGAGTTGTTGTAGTCCCTAAACATAAAGCTAAAGAAATCGCGAACAGAGCTATTGATGTATTAGAAAGAGAAAATCGAATTAGAGAAGAAATTCAGAGAGGTTCTACGCTTTCTAAGGTATTAAAGTTAAAGAAATGGGAAAAATTTGGTTAAGTTCCATGTCTTCGATATATCCACAATCAAAAAATTAAAGTACAATAAATAATTAATTTTATTACAATTTTATAATACTTAAGCCAGCGTCGCTTAGTGGTTTAGCGCCAGCCTGCAGAGTTGGTTTACGTGAGTTCAATTTCTCTGGAAAATCTCCAAAGAAGGACAAATCTCACCGCTGGCTTCTCCTTTATTTTATAATGCAATTAAATACGACTAAAATAGAAACTGAATTAGATGATTATTACTTTGATGCTTTCTAATAAACTCAAGACATTAGACTTAACTAAATCGACCGATCCTTCCATTCTAAGTGCTTTTAAACTAAGAAATAAAGTTGCCGGTCTCCCTTCTCGGCCTAATGGTTGTGTTTGAAACATAGTAACATAAGTAAAAAAATCTTCAGTAAAATCTAATTTTTCGGTTATTTTCACCCTTTCATCGGTAAGTTCTTGGAAGAATTCGAGATCCTCGTTTATTTTAGGAATAATTTTTGTGTCGTATTCGTGTGGATCAACAATTTCCTTATAAAAATCAGCAATGATAAGACCTTGCCGGGTAAATAATATTATATAATCGCAAGTGTATTTTGTGCCGAATTCTATTAATTTTTTGTTTGCTTCTTCTAGGAATATAATTTTATTTAGAGACGACGATAGAGCTTTGGTTAAGGAATAAATGTTATAAAAAGATGTTTCAAAAAATTTAAAGCTCATGTCAGGATTAACTTTTTTTATTAAATCCTTTAACATCTGCTTCCTAGCTTCATATTCCTCCAAATTTTTTATTTCTGGGTCGAATTTATGGAAACAAATGTTAATTTCATTATTGTATTCGAGATCTCTGTAGATTTCTAATACTTCATGTAAATATTTTACTGAAGTTTCGAAACGTATTTCGTCTTGAATATCAATTAAAAATAGAATTACATCCGTATTTTCGAAATATACTGGATGATCTAAATAAACTTTCCTGTATTTTTCTTGCCCTCCCATATCCCAGATGTTAAGCATATATTTTCCAAGGATATTGCATGTAGAGTAATCTATCTTGATTGTGGGCTTTAAATTAGTTACTTTCTCCCAAAAATTATATTTTTTTCTCAACGCTATTAAATAACTCGACTTTCCCGCGTTATCAAGTCCAGCGAGCACAACTTTAATATCTTTTGATTCGGTATGATCCACCATTATTATAATTTATGGGATTTGTTATTAATTAATTTTTATTATATAAAATGAAATAAATAAGGTTTCGGATTTTATTACTTACATGTCGGAGATTTTTGGTTATTTATTAACAATCGATGCGATAATAACTTGGGGACTAGCAAGTTTAGTATATAAGTATGGATTAAGGAAAACCAACGCTCAAGCAACTCTTTTATCGCGCCTTTTAATTGTTACTCTTTCGACATTTGTATTATCCCTATTTTTAGGTAATTATTCTCTAATATTAGAATTGAACAATCAGGAATTATTCGACTATGTCGTTGCTTCTATTATTTCTGGAATCTCTGTTACTGTTGGAGATTTAATGTACTTTTATTCCTTAAAAAAAATTGATGCTTCAAGAGCATTTCCCTTAACTGCGTTATCCTTAGTTTTCGTATATCCATTTTCAGCCCTATTTTTTGGAGAACAAATCACAATACATGTCTTAGTTGGGGGTATATTAATGCTTTCGAGCGTGGTCTTGATAAGTTCTAAAGATAAAGCCGATATTAATAGTAATAAAGATTTAGATTTAAAATCGAACGAAATAAACGAGGAGAGAGACCAAGAAGATCTATTAATTGGGGTAATTTTAGCTTTAGGAACCGCGTTTTTCTGGGCTTTATCAATCGTTTCATTTAATCAAGCTAGGATCGTTAGCAATGATGTTTTTATAACAAATTTCGTAAGAATAATTTTTGCTACGATTTTTATCGCGATTGTTGGTTTATTTAACAAGGAATATTACGGAACCTTTAAAAAAGAGAATAGATCTGATGTAAAATACTACCTCTATATTGGAATTGCAGCTTCGCTTTCGTTAGGGTTTGCAGATTCGCTGTTTTATATGGCTGCTGAAATAAACGGTTTAATAATCACTAGCACGATAACGGCCTGCACCCCTCTTGTTCAACAAATATTTGCAGTTCTTATATTAAAGGAGAAGTTCCGAAAAAGAATAATAATTGGAATTATTTTAATTATAGCAGGTAATTATAT
>SMTZ1_10005129_pt1 | contig 13170 bp, 9 predicted proteins | sample DeeMarSWOR136_30_FD_25667 | JGI IMG/M metagenome (IMG submission 25667) | reverse complement strand
TGGCTGGTACGTTCATCGCTTTTAAGCTTGGCGCACAGCTCAAATCCGTCCATCTTGGGCATCATAACGTCGCTGATAATAAGATCGGGAATACTGTGCAGTGCTGTTTCATACCCTTCCTGCCCGTCCCCGGCCTGTAGTATGCGGTAATAATCCTGCAGAAATCCCTGCATATAAACGCGCATATCACTATTATCTTCAACAATGAGAACCACGGGTAAGGATTTTGTACCTTTTGCCTTTGGCCCGGAATCTTCATGAAGTGTCTCTATGAGACCATGTTCATCTATAATGACTTCCGCTACGTCCGTTTCTACTGTGACTTCGCTCTCCGCCACTATCTCATCCTGGTTTAGATGTTCTTTGCCCAGTGGTAGTAAAATAGTAAATGTTGTTCCCTTATCAATCTCGCTTTCCACGCTGATTTTTCCGTGATGCAATTCCACCAGCTCTCTGGTTAAGGCCAGTCCGATACCGGTGCCTTCAAATTCCCGTTTTTGCAAACTATCCACCTGGTAAAAGCGATCGAAGATTTTGTCCAGGCGGTCAGCAGGGATACCGATGCCGGTGTCGCTGATGGTGATGCACACACCCTCTTTAATTCCCCCCCTTGCCAAGGGGGGGACAGGGGGGGTGACCATCACCTTTACTTCTCCTCCTGTCGGTGTAAATTTGAACGCATTGGACAGCAGGTTGTTAATCACAGTTTCAATTTTTTCACGGTCCACATAGGCTGTGATGCTTTCCTGATCGCAGTGGAAGCATAATTCAATACCTTTCAGTCGCGCCAGGGATTCAAAGGACTGTACAAAATTGCGCACCAGGACAACAATATCATGTTTACAGGCCTGAAGTTTCAAACGCCCGGCGTCCAGCTTAGAAAGGTCCAGAAGCTGGTTGATCAGCTGTTGCAGGCGCAGGGCACTGCGCTTCATTATCGTTAGATGTGTCCGGGATTCCTGATCCCGGATTCCAGCCAGAAGTGAATTTACCGGACCCAGAATCAGCGTCAGCGGCGTGCGGAATTCATGGGAAATATTGGCAAAAAAACGCGACTTCATCTGGTCAACCTCTTTCAATTTTGAGGCATTTAGTTGCTCGATTTCCAGTGTGTGTTTCATTTTCAAGCGGTTCATTTGAAAGCGCCAGGTGCCATACGCCGTTGCGATGATTAAAAAAATGTAAATCAGGTAGGCCCAATTTGTTTTCCAAAAGGGGGGAGTAATAGTGATGCGCACTGCATTACCTTTCTCATTCCAGACACCGTCGTTGTTGGATGCTTTGACGCGGAAGATATATTCTCCTGGTGATATATTGGTGTAACTGGCCGTGCGCCGCTTACCTGAATATACCCAGTCCGGATCGATTCCTTCCAGAAAATAAGCATACTGATTTTTTTCACTCTCAGTATAATTAAGGGCGATAAAATCAAAGGTGAAAAAATTTTGTTGATGACCAAGCCGGATTTCATCAAGATTAAGCAACGGTCCGGTGAAGGTAATTGGCTGGTCAAAAATTTTAATTCCGGTGATATGTACCGGCGGTATAAATGTATTATCCTGAATAGCAGCGGGATGAAACATCAAAAAGCTGTTAGGCCGGCCGAAATATAAACGACCGTCTTTCCCTTTATAACAGCTACAGAATACCTCTCGCATATCATCAAACGCTTTGAAACGTTCTGTCTCCTTAATATACCTGGCTAACTTTGTATGTGTGCCAATCCAGATTTGACCCTGTTCATCTTCGATGATGGCTTTAATAAAGTTATTTGGCAGGCCATGTTTTTCGGTATAGTGAACCACCTTTTGATTGGGACTCAAGCGATACAGACCGTCTAGAGCACCTATCCATATATTTCTTTGTGAGTCTTCAATGATCCTTAATACCAGGGTATCGATAGTACTGGTCGAATCTGTGGGAATGTGATAATAACGAGATAATTTGCCATTTGCCGGATTAAATTGAAACAAGCCCTTAGCACCGATCAGTAATCTACCCTGCCAGTCTTCGTGGATAGCGCCGATATAATGACCGATCCGGTTAATTTGATCAGGTTGGGTCAGGTAATGGGTAAAATGCGTTCTTTTAGAGTCCATGCGGGTCAGTCCGCGCGGAGATCCTATCCACAGATTGGCCTGGTGATCTTCATACAGGCAGTGCAGATAGTTACTGATCAGATGATCAGGGTTATCAGGTTTGGCAGGATCCCAGTAATAAGAATAGAAGCGGTCATTCCTGCGCTCATAACGATTAAGTCCCTTAAGCGTGGCAACCCATATGGTACCGGTTTTATCTTCAAGAATAGCTTGCACGTAGGGTGATGATAAACATCTATTGGTAATCGAATCCGGGGCAAAATTATAAAACTGATTTCTGTATAAATCATATTTTAAAATTCCCCGACCGCCGGTACCAACCCATAAAATCCCTTCCTTATCTTCATAGAAAGTAAGAACGTCCATTGACCAAACCCTGGGCGGGGGAGATACGGGAACAAAGTCGAACGGCCTGCGATGCGGATCATTTTTATAAAGATAAGGCCAGGTTCCAATCCATAAGGTACCTGCATTATCGATGAAAGTAGTCGAAACTGATTTTAAATCTGTATATTTAAATCCGGAAAAATAGCTATTATGATGCGTTGTACGGTAGGAGTTTGTGTTAAAGTGGTAAAGACCGTGAAAATTAGTTGATAACCACAGGTTATCATCTTTGTCGGCAGTGATAGAGTAGATTTTAAGATTAGCCCCCAATCTATGATGGCTGAATTGCAGGGCTCCTGTTTTAGTTTTGTGCAGCCTGGAGAGCCATCCTTCGCTGGCTCCGAGCCATAAATCAGTCTGCTTATCCCGGTAAACAGAATAGAGATCATTATTGATCACACTATTAGCTTCATTGGGGTCATGGAAATAACGAGTAAATGTACAGGTGGTTTTATCAAAAAGATTTAGACCATTGGCCGTCCCAATCCAGAGTAAACTTTTATCAGCCAATGTATCTTCAATAATGAAGCGTACATAATTATTACTAAGGCTGTTAGCATTAGTGGAATCGTACTGGTAACAATAAAAATAGAGACTATCACGAGTATTCTGTTGGTCTATAACAGTTTTGTTCAATCCGCCCTCTTGGGTTCCAATCCACAGAACTCCTGAGTTATCTATATAAAGGGCAGTTATATAATTGTTACTAATGCTACGGGAATTATCCGGATTATGGTTGTAGCGGCGGCAGCTGCCGTTCACCGGATTCAATTTGTTCAATCCGTTAATGGTTCCAATCCATAGGGTCATATGCTCATCTTCTACCAGAGCCGTAATAGAGCTGCTGGATAACGAAGTAGAATCTTCCGGCTCATGCTTATAGACTGTAACCTCATACCCATCAAATTTCATCAGGCCGTATCCCGAGCCAAACCACATGAATCCGCGGCTATCCTGTAAAATATGTGCCACTCCACTCAGATCCGGAAAACGGTTATTGACATTTTCAAGGTTCAGGTCATAGGTTTGGGCAGGCAGGGATCCTGAGACTGTCAATATGATGCATATTAAAACGGGTAACAACGCTAATTTCATAAAATTCTCTCATTGATATTCCGGAAGATGCGCTAAATAATATTATAGAGTTAATAAGGTTTTTACTTCATATAGTATAATCGAAGCCGGGCCATGACCCAGGGAGAAACCGATTTTTCCTGATTTATATTTAGTATCTTCAGCAAGCACCAGCAAATGATCATTGATATACAGTGTAAATTTTGGCCCTTTACAGACGACTTTCAGCGTGTTCCAGGTTTTCAACTGATCTTTAAGATAATCTGCCGATCCCGTGACGATCTGGTAGCATATTTCATTCTCTATCCTACAAAATTCATAGTCTCCATGCGGCCAGACACTGAATACATAACCGGTATAATTTTTTTCATCAAAACGAAGAAGCATACCATAAGAACCGTCCTCATCGCAAAGGCTTTTTAGGCTAATTTCATATACAAAATCGCTATAGTTCTCCTTTTTATAATAAGCACAGGGGCGGCTACTAAACGTCCCCTGTCCGCGGATAATTTTTTTTGAAAAATCCCATACACCGCCACGGGCCACCCAGTTTTCTGGTTGATTGATTTGAGCGGTAAATAATAAGGAAAGAAATACTATATAGTTTAACCAGACCATAGGTCCAATACCCAAGGATTAATGCGACCTTAAGTAAAATCCACCATGGATTATTATTAAAAAATAAAGAGAAAGAAGTGATCTGTCAATAGAAAAAAACAGGCACAGAAATGTCTGAGAGACCCTTAACTAGAATTACTACCAAACCGGAATTAATTATTATAGTTTATGGCCACAAATTGCCACATAGTCTCCTCGCTCATAACCTTCAGAAGGTTCTTCTTTTTCTATATTTGAGTACAATGGATGTCGTGTTAATGTCTGGGCAAATTTAAAATTTTTAAATCCAACTTCCTGCAATAAGTCTATTTTTTCTTGTGTCGTACGCCAGTTGGCAACCGTAACAAACTCAATTGGGTATGGATTATCCGGTATTACTCCCTGAAGCAAAGCATTATCCCATGATTTTACCACTTTTGCTAAATTATATAACAATGCATAGGAACCCTCTTTTGGTACATCTAGAACAACGATCGAACCTCCTGGTTTAAGCACGCGATATGCTTCATGGAAGGCTTTTTTCAAGTTCTGAATATAACTGGGAGACCCGTTAAAAATTATGGTATCAAATTCATCGTCTTTATAATTCATCGCTTCTGCTTTACCAATCTTTACTTTGAGTCCCCGCTTACGTGCTATTTCCGCCATGCCTTCCGACGGCTCCAGGCCTTCTGCAATCACAATATTATAATCTCTGCGCAGCAACATTTCAAACAAACCACTTCCACATCCCACCGATAATGCATGCCCTGGCTCTTTTAAAAAATGAGCGAGTAGAGCAATTTCCGAATCAAGGATTTTCATATTCTTTAAAAACCAGCTATCATATTTTTCTGCATAATCATCAAATACTTTTATTTTCATGATATGATCCCACTATTATTTTTACCGGGCGCTCCGCAGAGCGCCTCTACAAAATATTTTCTTATTTCTTAATTCTTACTTCTTACTTCTAGGATGTGCCTTATGTTTATGTTCGACATAGAAAACCACCCATTGTGCTAATCGTTCACCGAGCTTTTTACAGGCGTCAATTTCACGTTTTGACCTCGGTTCACCGGCGGTTATGGCTCCGTAATGCAGGGTAAATTTCTCGGCTACGTAATCTGGTATACCGAAAACCAGAAAACCAAAATTGATTAATACAGTTAAAATAGACATACAGGTTAATTCCGCTCCACCACCCCATCCTCCTGAGGATGAAAAGGCGCAACCTATTTTTCCATCTATTTTTCCCCACAGGTTATCGAGCTGGACATCCCAGAATTTTTTCATCTTCCAGGAGAGGATTCCCATATTAGTCGGTGCGCCGACAGCGATGCCATGACACCACAGGATATCATGTTCGTTAGCTTTTTCGATTGATAAGAGTCGCACTTGATCCGGGGATAAGTGCATTCGGGCGCCCTCAGCAACGGCTTTGGCCATTTTTTCTGTATTACCAGTGGCACTATCATAAAGCACTAACACATTACCCATAGTAACCTCAATGATTATTAAAACGTCTCAGATAAATGGAAAGGACACGAAAATTTTATAATAATTTAGTATGAATAGCAAGTCTGATGATCTGAGCAAGCAAATTTTTTAAAAAAATTGTTGACAATGAATGGGAATTAAAAAATATTATTCAAACAATCTTTCCATCGTTTGAAACAATTACTTGCATCCTGGGATAGATTACCAAACAGATAAGATACGCAGGCAGGAGTATAAAAAATGTCAATGACTTCAAAAGAAAGGTTAATGAAGGCCATGCGTTGTAAAAAAGCGGATTATGTTCCGGTCAGCCCGGATATATCGGTCATGGTACCAGATCGACTGACCGGCATACCGCTTTTTGAGATTCACCTCGATGGCCGGGAACACCATGGTTGGACCTCCGCAACCCATGCTGAGGCATATATTGATGCGGTAAAATATTTTGGTATGGATGGATTTTATATGTATGGTGGAATAAAAGAGATCAGACCTGATGGTGCTCCGGAATTTGAAGAGGAAATTATCGATGTACCGGAAGGAAAATTAGTAAGGAGGATTTGTAAGACCTCCAAAGGAGATCTGCGTGAAGGGGAAATGTACTATGCCGATGAACCGCCCTGGCGCAATGAAAAACCGATTAAAGATTTAAGACAAGATTTTGAAAAAATGAAAATATATATGGGAGAGGAAAGCTGGCAATACGAAAAGAACTTCAGTGATTATGATCGCATTGGTGATTTGGGAGTATATTCGGGCATGATCCCTTTGTTTCAGGACTGGTGGTTTCACAACCGGCATGGAGGATTTGAGCAGTGTTTTATGGATTTCATGTATGAAACTGATTTCATGGACCAGGTACATGAATATTGGATGAACTGGGCTTTGACAAATGTGCAGGCCATGATCGAAGCCAAACCAGATGTACTAATGCTTGGTGGTTCCAGTGCCAGCTTGAGCGTAAGTTCTCCGACGATATTTCGTAAATATGAATTACCGTTTATCCAGGCCGCGACTAAAGTTTGTAAAAAAGCAGGCATAATAAGCCACCTCCATGTTTGTGGAAAATCATTACAACTTGTAGAGATCGTTGCAGAAGAAAGTAATCTGGATTCCATGGAGCCATTAGAAGAACCTCCCGGCGGTAATGTGGATTTAAAAGAGATAAAACGGAGGTACGGCAAACGGCTGGCAATTAAGGGAAACCTGAATACCACTGAGTTTATGCTGTACGCAACGCCGCAAGAAGTGGAAGAAAAATGTAAGCGTGTCATCGATGATGCAGGAGATGAGGGTGGATTTATCCTGTCCACCGGAGATCAATGTGGCCGGGATACTCCTGATGCAAACCTTTTTAAGATGGTGGAAGTGGCTAAAACATATGGAAGATACTGAATGAATATCTTCATCATCGGTGGGACTGGATTTATAAGCACAAAGATTGTTGACCGGCTTTTAAATAAAGGGCATCATGTAACTGTTTTTACTCGCGGTAAAACACCAATCCCTTTTGAGTCTTCTAAAAATTTGCACATCAAAACAGGTGATCGCAATTTGAAAAATGATCTCAGAAATGCTATGGGAAATCAGACATATGATGTTATTTATGATATGATCGCATATGAACCAGAACAAACGCGTTTTACCGTTGAAAATTTTAAGGGCAAAACAGGAAGATTCATTTATTGTAGCACGGTGTCGGTATATATGATATCACACGAAGTACAGTGTCCCATCACAGAAGATCAAAATAATCTACCGGTAATGAAATTCTGGGATCGCAATCCCTTTGGTATGGAATACGGAATCAAGAAAAGAGAATGTGAAAAAATTCTCTGGCATCATCATGATGAACAAAATTTTCCGGTTACAATTCTGAGGCCTACTTATGTTTGTGGCCCTGAGGATCCGACTCTGAGGGATTTTTTCTGGATAGAAAGAATTTTAGATAGCCAACCTCTTTTGATACCAGGGAGCGGTGATTTTGCATTTCAACAGGTTTATGTAGAGGATGTGGCGCAAGCATTTGTTGATGTGCTCACAGCACCAAATACTCTCGGAGAGGCATATAATGTTGCTGCTGAGGAGATATTTTCATTAAATGATTACATCAAAGACCTTGGCAAGCTGTTAAATCGTAAGCCAGATGTGATACATGTGGATCAACAGATATTTGACAAACAGTCATTTAGTGTAAATCCTTATGGCGATGTGTTTCCCTTTAATACAAGACGCACGGCTATTTTTAGTCTGGATAAGATAAAACAAGACATTAACTATAAAGCTAAACCATTTAGTACATGGATGCCTATAACGATAGACTGGTATTTAAACCAATACAAAGGACGTTCAATTGGATATGAAAGAAGGGATGAAGAGATTGCTTTTCTGGCCCGTTTTAAAAAGGGTAAAAGGAAATAAGAACATTTGAGTGTGATAACTCTTTAATTTAAATATGAACTCAATATATAAAGGATTGTAAAATGAGTTTACCCAAATCGGAAATAAAACGAATTATTGAAAAAGCGATTGGAGAGGAAAATGGTATCTTGCGACTTGAACCTGCCTGGGTTGCCCGAGTTTTTCTGCCTCCAGGAAGGCGGTTGGGTTTACAGGGAGATCAATATCTGGTAGGTGAACGGGGAAGTATCTGTGAACGTTGGTTGGCATCGACCACGGATGCGGAAAATCCGATCAGCGTACCGGATGAAGGGCAGAGTTTTTTGAAATTAAGAGGGGGAGAACGTATTCGCTTAAAGGATGCCGTTGCAGTGGCAGGTGAGATGATAATGGGCGAAGAGTATGCCCGCACGCATAATTGTTTAGGTCGCCTGGCAAAGATCTTTGATTATGCAGACCGTCTGCCGTTTCATTTCCATCAAATGGAACATCATGCCAGATTGGTAGGAAGTAATTCCAAGGAAGAAGCATATTATTTTCCTGAAGATGTTGACCTGGGTCCGAGTCCAGAAACCTTTTTTGGTGTGCACCCATATATTTCTCAAGAAAAGAAATACGATATTCTATTACCTTATCTGATCGAATGGAAAGATGATGCTATCCTGCAACATTCCCGGGCTTTTAAACAGATACCGGATGACGGATTTCACGTTCCGGCGGGGATATTACATGCACCTGGTTCAGCGCTTACAATCGAATTCCAGGAAGATTCTGATGTTTATTCATTTATGCAGGCTAAAGCAGGGGGTAAGATTATTTCCAAGGAACTGTTGTTTAAAGATGTAACGCCTGAAAAGCGTAAAAAACTCGGTGAACGGGCGATCCTGGAAATGATTGATTGGGAAGTTTGTGGTGATCCCTATTTTTATGAAAACCGCCATACGCCACCTTTGTTAATCGCTGAATCCGTAAAGGAGAATTGTGCGGAATATTGGATTTACTACAATACTAGAAAGTTTAGTGGGAAAAAGTTAATCGTTCATCCAGGCAAAAAATACATTTCCAGAGAAAATGGGGTCTATAATATTCTTATTTGGCGCGGAAAGGGAAAGTTTGGGGAGTTAGAGGTAGAAGGAGGTAATTTCGATTTAGATGAGCTTTTCGTATGTCATGACCGTGCAGTAAATGGCATTGAGATTGAAAATAATAGTAATAAAGATCTCATACTATTCAAATTTTTTGGACCAGATATTAATACCGATGTTCCAATGCTGAAACCTTATAAACAGGGAGGTTGACTTGAGGTATCGTTACTTAGGTAATTCTGGTTTCAATTACCTGAAATAGTCAGCCATCCTGCTAGTACAAAGAATAGAAGGATTACCGCTAGCACGATTACGGAAGCGCATGCTGGGCCCTAATGGTTTATAAAGTTTGCTTATTGGCATAAGATAAAATATATTAGGCTATGGAGTTAAGTTACTGAATTTAGAGATAAATAACATGAATGCATCTTTAGAAAAAGTAGAGTGGTCCGGTACTATTGATGGCGTTGTCATAATAAACAATCAACGCAAGATAATTACACTGAATAATTCTGCTGAGAGAATTACAGGTTTTACAGCGCAAGATGTAATCAACAAAAATTATGATATTCTCTTTAAAAATGCTAAAAAATCACTTACCTATATAGATGACGCGTTACTCTATGGCAAATCATTTAATAATCTTACCATGGCAATAGGCACCGCGAATGACAGTAATAAGAATATAGTAACCTCAATAATTCCAATTAAGTACAACGATAAGGAAATAGAGGGTGTTGCATTTGTCTTCAGCGATATGGATAAGATCAGCGGTATGGTAAGATCAATGGAAGCAATGAATAATGAGGTTATTGAAGAAAAGAATAAACTGGAAGCGATTTTCCACAGCCGTTCTGAAGGAACGTTTACGATCGATAGGGATTGGACGGTGACCTCGTTTAATCGAGCTGCAGAAAAGATTACCGGATACACACAGCAGGAAGCTGTCGGCCGCAAATGTTGGGAAATTTTTCAGTCACGCTTATGTCGCAAAGGGTGTCATATGGAAATTACAATGAGTAAGAAAAAGATTTCACTGGAAAGCGAGCTTGTTATTACCCACAAAAGTGGAAAGCAGGTACCGATACGTGTTCATTCAGCACCTTTATTTAATGCGCAGCATAAATATATTGGAGGTATAGAAACATTTCGTGATATAACAGAAATAAAAAATCTGCGTAAACAGCTTGAAGAACGGTTCCGTTTTGAAAATCTGGTGGGTGGCAGTAAGGTAATGCAAAAGGTATATGTATTGCTTGAAAATGTTGCCCAAAGCGACAGTACGGTACTAATTACCGGGGAAAGTGGGACAGGAAAAGAATTAGTTGCCCGCGCAATACATATTAACAGCGAACGCAAAAATAAGCCTTTTATCATTGTAAATTGTAGTGCCTTTGCAGAAACCCTTCTTGAGAGCGAGTTGTTTGGTCATGAAAGGGGAGCATTCACCGGTGCAATTAAGACAAAACAAGGGCATCTTGAGCTGGCCCACGGGGGAACCCTTTTTCTTGACGAAATAGGCGATATCTCTTTGCCTGTGCAGGTAAAATTATTGCGTGTATTGGAGACAAAACAGTTTGAAAGGGTTGGAGGAACGAAAACGATAAATATGGATGTACGTCTTATTTGTGCTACTAATAAAAACTTACATGAGAGTGTGAAAAAAAGAAGATTTCGGGAAGATCTATACTATCGCATAAATGTATTCAATATCCATCTTCCACCATTGCGCGAGCGAATGGATGATCTGCCTTTATTGCTTGATTATATATTGGCTAAATTGCGCCTGATATTTAAGAAGAACGTACAAAGCGTCTCACCTGCAACATATAATCTTCTGGAAGATCACGACTGGCCAGGAAATATCAGGGAGCTGGAAAATGTTTTAGAACATGCTTTTGTATTGTGCCATTCCAAGGTTATTCAACCAGAACATTTACCCGAATGGTTATTAAATCTGGATAAAGCCCAAGAAAAAATCACCGATCGGAGTGAATCCAATCATGCCCTGCATGATGCAGAAAAAAATGTTGTAATATCTACCCTTGAAAAATTCAAAGGTCATCGTGGTAAAACAGCGTCAGCTTTGGGAATCGATAGATCAACTTTATGGCGTAAAATGAAGAAGTTTAAAATTTTATGATATTTTTATAATTACAGGGGTATAAAATGCTAAAAATTAAGCGTGTCTTAGTTCCAACCGATTTTTCAGATTGCGCCCAACGTGCCTATGAATTAGCCTTGCATATTTGCAGTGAGTTTAATGCGCATCTGACTGTATTACACGCCAGAGTTCTCTTTGCTGATGATCCAAATAAAATCCCGGTGAATTTTCAAGAGGTAAAGCAACATGAAGAAGAAATTGACCATTTCTTGTTAAATCGTCTACAAGAGAAAACAACAGATGCGGCGAAAATCCTACCCATTGAACAAAAAATTACACGCGGATATTCGGCAGCGCCTGCTATCCTGGAATACATACAGGAAAATTCGGTAGATTTGGTTGTCATGGGGACCAATGGACACACTGGATTAAGTCATTTTTTACTTGGGAGTGTTGCCGAGCAAGTTGTCAGATATTCACCATGTCCCGTGATTACCTTACGTCAGGAAGCAGGGATTGTAGCAAAACCTCAAAGAATTTTAATTCCTTTTGATTTCTCTGATTTAGCTAAGAAAGCGTTTCAGTATGCTTTAAATTTTGCCGGTAAATTTGACAGCAAGATAGATTTGGTCTACGTTGTGGAGGAGGATGTTCATCCTGCCTTGTATGCCTGGGGATTAAAATCAATCAAAGATTTGATTCCTGATATAGAAAGAAGGGTAGAAAAAAGTTTTAAGAGTACGATTGAAACAGAACGAGCTGACAGCAGGAATATCGCATATTATGTGCTGGCAGGAAAACCTCATAGAGAATTGATTAATTTTGCTAAAGAGAATGGGCATGATTTAATAATTATTGCCACGCATGCTTATTCAGGAATAGATAAATTCCTATTAGGTAGTGTAACGGAAAAAATTATACGCGCGGCACAATGTGCGGTATTAACCTTAAAATTAGATGAACGTGAAATTATAGATTAAATAGTATATAAGTATATATAAAGCTAACCGATAGGGAAGCATTTATTATTTTTAAAGGATCTATTTTAATTAGACTGCAAATAATCGTCTTTATCCTCTATATGGCAAATAGCCATTTAATGGCGGGAACTGAGATACCAGAAATATTGGTTAATGAAAGTGCACCCAGTGCCCGAGCTGCTATGGGTATTTTTGCTAATGGATATAGTAAAACCCTGTCAGGTGAACTACTAGGCTTTAAGAAATATTCTCTTGAGGACAGGTTTAGTAACGTCGTATTAGCAGCAGTGGGATATCAAATCTTATCTTATAATACACAAACGGGTTTAGAATTAAAGCCCTTTAAATTGAATAAGGAATGGAAAGGTTATTGGACGGGATTCTTAGTAGGGGAGGGCATTGATCTGTTTCTATACTGGGTTAATAGATATAAAGATGCACAATATATTGTTGCATCAACAATAATTATGTCAATGGCAATCATTGTTGTGGTTGGAGAATCACAGGGCGGTTTTAGGATGTCCGATGATGGCCCACTGAATATAAAAAATCTCTTTACAAACAGGCATTCGTACTGGGTGCATTTTGCGGGTTCAGGTGGCCTGTATTGGGCAATTTCTAACCATACTGCCTCAGAAGAACGCTCTTTATTCTATACCACAATGATGATTTGGCTATGGGAAATCAAGGATGGTTATCTGAAATGGGAAGATTATGGATATATTGGTGGGGATGGATTTTCTTGGAGAGATGGGACGGCAGGTACCGTGGCGGCAGTGGGTAGCTATGCTTTTGATAAGTGGGGAATACCATTCATAAAGGGGCTCTTTGGTAAATCTTCACATAAAATTTTTCTAAACGTAAATCCAAATACTGATGCATTCAGAGTAGGACTATATATCAATTTTTAGTTTAGATGATTGAATAGCACTATGAAGATTTTA
>SMTZ1_10005126_pt1 | contig 13171 bp, 12 predicted proteins | sample DeeMarSWOR136_30_FD_25667 | JGI IMG/M metagenome (IMG submission 25667) | reverse complement strand
CATGAAAATAATAGTTACAATCCATAACACGACTGTTGTTATTGGATCTAATAAGCCATCCGGAATATGCATTTTTTTTTTAGAAACCTCTATTGGGTCGAATATCTAAGTTTTTAATGCCTTTTAAAGTCAAATTTAATATTTTATAATATTTTTATATAAATTCGTAATACTGAGGAAGAAAAAGAGATGATCCTTTATAAATGAGTATGAAAAAATTAGGAGTTAGTATGAAAAACAGGTTTTGAAAAAATAAATCTCGCATTTCCTAAAGGATTTTCTGTTTTTAAAAAAGATCTAATAGATCAATTAAAAACATCAGTCATAATTTTAACTTCAATTTATATTAAATCGAGTTTACAACACTTATTATCCCTCATAACTATGAATGTTTTTTATCAAATAAAAAGTCATCAAAACACAATTTTAGTTAGTCTCAGTGGGATTTTATACTGATAAATCTACTTACTTATATAATCTTCAAATATTATCAATTATTATCTTATTAACGTAAAAAATAGATGTATTGATCTCACAATGAGTAAAAAGAAGAATAAAGGTAATTTTGAAATTGTTAAATTTCCTAAAGCGCGTATTCCAACTCTGGATTTTCTTACATTAGGAGATAAAGCACACTACGTAAAAGGATTAGTTGAAGTTGATGTAACAAAAGGTCGGGAATACATTAGAAAATATGAAAAAGAAACTGGCATAAAAATATCATTTACGGCATGGCTTTTAAAATGTATAGGACAAGCTGCGACTGAATATAAAGAAGTACATTCGATAATGATGGGAAATAAAAAGATTATTAGATTTGATGACGTTGACATTTCCACTATAGTTGAAAGAGATATTGATGGTATAAAAGCTCCTCTGCCTCTTTTAATAAGAAAGACAAATGAAAAAACTATAAAGGAGATTCATGATGAGATAAGAGCTGCGCAATCTGAAGAAGTAAATCGAGCGGCTGTATTAGGTGGTAATAATATTGATAAAAGAATGAAATTATATGTTTCTCTTCCGAAATTTATTAGAAGATTTTTATTAAAGCATACACTTAAAAATCCTTTTAAAGTCAAACAGCTTATGGGAACTATCGTTGTAACTGCTGTTGGAATGTTCGGAAATCTATATGGATGGCCTATTCCAACTACGGCTCATCCATTAGCGTTTGGGATAGGAGGAATTACCAAAAAACCAGGAGTAATTAATGATAAGATCGAAATTCGTGAATATTTGACTATGACTGTATTAATAAACCATGATGTTGTAGATGGTGCTCCTGCAACGAGATTTATTTCCCGACTCGGAAAATTATTAGAAAATGGATTCAGCCTTGATGAACTAGTATAAAAATTTGATTTTTTATATTCACAAAAAAGTTGGAGAAGTAGATAGATAGAAATGAAAGAAAAGCTGAATAAATCAATTTTAAATAAATTAGTAAGTAATGTTGTAAAAAAAAAAAATATTTTTGGAGCTGTTTTTTATGTATCCTCCGATAATGACAGTATTGATATAATCAGTGCATCCGGAGATATAAAAGAAGAAAGTCAATATTATATTGCCAGTATAAATAAATTTTTTGTTTCTTCAATTATTTTGAACTTATACGCTATAAACAAATTAGATTTACATGATAAAATCTCAGAATATCTTCCGGAAGAAGTAGTTCGGGGATTACATATTCATAAAGGTAAAGATTATTCTTATGATCTTTCCATCGCCCATTTAATGTCTCTTACTTCCGGGTTACCTTGTTATCTGGCAGATAAACAACCCAATGGAAAAAAAGCAATGGCAGAGCTTGAAGCAGGTATTGATCAATCTTGGCCAATTAGCAAGGTAATTCAAGTCGTTAAAAGGATGAAAACACATTTCCCTCCAGGAAAAGGAAGGATGGCCAGATATGTTGATACAAACCATCAAATTTTAAGTTTAATAATAGAAAAAATTACAGGAGAACCAATAAATATCGTTTTGAAAAAATTATTTCAAGAACTGAACCTAAATAAAACATACGTATGTGGAAATGCAAATAACGGCAATTTTGTTCCCATCCGTTATAAATCGCACAAAATTCACATACCGCTTTTTCTCAATTCCACAAAAAATGATATTTTTTCCACTGCAGAAGACCAAATGACCTTTTTGAAAGCATTCTTCAATGGTTATTTTTTCCCAAAAAAAAGACTGAAGGAATTAAAAAAGTGGAATAAAATTTTCTTTCCCTTTAAATATGGTATTGGTATACAAAAATTCTCTCTACCTCGCGTTTTTTCACCACTTCATTCCATTCCCGATATGATTGGTCACTGCGGTTCTATCGGTTCAGTTGCTTTTTATATTCCCGATATGAATCTTTACATAACAGGATCTGTAAACCAGCAAGCAACACCTAATATAGCTTTTCAGACGATGATTAAAATTATCAATAAATTAAAACAATAAAATTAGATGTTAAAAAACAAATTTGCTATAAGAACTAATTTTATTTTTAAAGAAAAAGAAAGAATGTATATTTGACTCATAAATTTTTTATAATTTTAAAAAATAAGATGTTTCCCATTTATATATTTTTAATGAAGAACTTACATGGACATCATGAATTCCTTCGATTATTTGGATATTATCCCTAATAAAACTCCATAATTTTTTCTCATCTTCAGCAAGTATCTGTACAATTAAATTATAATCTCCAGTGGTAGAAGAAATCATTTTTATTAATTTATACGAGGCAAGTTTTTTTATAATTTCATCTCTCATCAAAGGATCTATTGTCAATCCAAGCCATCCTACTGTATTATAACCTAATTTTTCCATATCTATGATTGCACTAAATTTAACAATTATTTCTTCATCAATCATCTTTTTAACTCTAAAATGGATGGTGCTTGCTGGTTTTTTTAAAGCTTTACCGATTTTTTTATACGATAATTTATCGTTTTCCCGTAATTTCTCAATAATTTGATGATCCAAATCGTCCATAATTAAATAATAATTTTTGAAAATTTAAACCTTTTGTATATAATTTAAGGGATTCTCGATTCTTTATATATTTCCTAGATTATACCTTATTTTATTAGATAATCTCCAATAGAGAACTAAATTCATTGGATAGGAAACAAAAGATTTAAATTTGATATAACTCTATTAAATAATATTCAAAAATTTTTTAAAAAATTGGATGAAATATAATAAAAACATACAAATTAAAATAATTAAAAAATGGATGAAAACATTTACAAGATTGGTTATTGGTCGGCACTTGTGGCTTTTATAGCAAGTGTGGGCTTTGATATAGCACAAATTCTACAACTTCTAGGTACTATTAAATTTCCTTTAGATTGGATTCTGATTTATGGATTTTCTCTTGGAATTCCTGTACCCTTTATACTTGCTATGCTTGCGCTTTATCATTCAGCACCCGAAGATAAGAAGATTTGGGCTCATGCAGCTGTTCTTTTTTCCGCTATATATGCAACTTATGTCATTCTGAACTATGTTGTTCAGTTGGCAACTGTAATGCCTATGATCCTAAGCGGTAATTATGATGAGATTAAACTTCTAGATCAAACACCACATTCTCTTTTCTGGGATGTTGACGCATTAGGGTATATATTTATGGGTCTAGCGGCTTTATTTGCGGTGCCCGTGTTTGCCAAGCAGGGATTCGAAAGGTGGGTTAGAAGGTTTTTCTTAGCTCATGCTATAATGACCCCCATAATTTCACTGGTGTATTTTTATCCGACTTTCTCCATTGCGTTACTCCTATTAGGCTCACCATGGATGATTACAGCTTCAGGATCGATATTAATCTTGGCTCTCTATTTTAAAAGGCAACAGCAATTGCTTAAAACAAAGAAGATCTAAACTTAAATAATTTATAAGATAAATTAGTTTCAAACAAAAATTTCTAAAAAGGTGTTAGCTAATGGAATCAGATGATCTTATAGTCAGTAAAATACGTCAAAGTCCTTGGTTATATTTCATATTAACATATGCTTGGAGTTGGAGTTTTTGGATCCCAGCCGTGTTATTAGGAAAAAACGTATTTATCTTCCCATATTTTTTATTGCTTGGACTAGGCGGACTTGGACCTCCCATCGTTGCGATCTTGTTAACTTATTTTAAAGAAGACAGGGAAGTGTGGCATGATTTTTGGAAGAGATCAATTGATGTTAAACGGATTGGTATTGTGTGGATGGCTGTCATACTACTCAGTGCACCAATTTTCTGCGGGCTTGGTATAATTACTGGAATTTTGATTAATGGTGTTTATCCTTCCTTTGAAACTGCGCAGGAGCTTCTTTCTGATCCCGCTTGGTTTATCTTTTATGTGTTTTTTTCATTTATTTATGGTCCGTTTCCGGAGGAATTTGGATGGCGTGGATATGCACTCGACCGATTACAGAAGAAATGGAACGCGTTACATTCAAGTATAATATTAGCCATCTTATGGGGAATTTGGCATTGGCCCATGTTTTTTATGGTAGGCACGTATCAGAGTGGTCAACAACCAATAGGATCTCTGCGTTTTTGGATAGATTATTGTTTAGGCATTGTAGTTAACACTATACTGATGACATGGATATATAATAATACAAAACGCAGCACTCTTTCAGCGACTTTATATCATTTTATCATGAATTTTACGGGAGAATTCTTAGCTCTTATTTCCATATATCATATTTATAAAGTACTTTGGACCACAATTATAGCTGGAATAGTAATTATAGTCTACGGGCCGCAAAGTTTAACTCGTATGCCTAAGGAAAAACCTGTGAAAACAAAGAAAAATGAACTTAATCAATAAACAGGCCTATCCCGACTAGATTTCATCTAAAAAAAAAATCTATTTTTTTTTATCATTTATTGAAAAAACAAAAAAATGTCATATAAAATAAAATTAAAAAAAATGACTATAGAAAAGAAATTATTGAGAAAAACGAAAAATCCAATTTTTCATTGTTAATATATCTACTCCTTGTATTTGCGATTTCTTGGTCATTTCAATTCATCATTTTCTTCTGGACTGATGCTATGTGGGCTTTCCAAATGCTTTTAGTTTCAATGATTATGGCAGGACATTGGGAACCTTTATTGTGGAGAAATACATCTAACATATTTAAAAATATTTTCTATATAAAATAGTTAAGCTCAAATAATCCTCTTCTAACAGGATTAATCTAGAAATTTAATTTTTATAAGAGATTACTTTTTGTTAGAATCTAATCAAGTATGGCATTCTTCGAATATTTAGTAAAAATATATTTAAAAATATAAGAATTTAAAAAATTATCTAATTTTTAGAAACTCTGTTGCCTAGCCAGGATAGGGCGTCAGCCTCCGGAGCTGATTATCGGGGGTTCAAATCCCCCCAGAGTTATCTAGAAATGCTTTAAAATGAAATTTAAATTTTTTTAAATAGCTAATCTCGAATAACAATTAAATGTTCAAATAAATCTATAAGATAATATTTTCAAAATGATTGGATCATAGGAGTAGTAAATTAATTTTCATGGTGGTTCTAACGATATTTGTTTTTACAGAGCGTAAGATGCTCATAAAAGAACTGGTTGACATTTGAATCTTCTAAAATATGTGTTAATAATTTCTCTAAATTTACTTGTTTCAAAAAATCAAGAGTTATTATACCTAAGAAGATTTTTATATTTTTTATCCTTTCTCTAAAAAATTCTATATTTTTTTTAGTGTTTAAAGTTTCCTGCGAGATTTGTTTTATTCTTTCAAGACATCTTTTAAAATTTTGATCTTCATTTTTAGAGCCAAATACAATCACAAAACAGTAATCAGCATTACATTGCATCAATTTTTCTAAGCTTTTCCATTTTACCAATTTACCTGAATCACATTCAATTGCTATATCATAAGGAGCCGCATAAATATCAATAAATCCGCTAGATAAACTAACATTTTCTTTCTTTTTTCCAGAACGATAACGTAAAAGAAATTTTAATTTATAATCTTTTTCAACTACAAATCCCTCTCTGTGAAAAAATTTAAACATTCCATTTTGAAAAAATTCATGTCTTTTTGATCGTTTTATAATTTTTGATTCTGACATAATCATTTTAATATTCTTCAAAACATTTTCTAGTATTCTAACATCTAAACTCAATAAACTCAAAAAATTTCAAAACCTCGCAAAATGGGATTCGCATTTCCAGTTGATTACATCATTGTCTTATAAATTATATCTTTTTAAAAATATTTAAGATTATTTTATGAGACTCAAATTTTTTTGAATCGTCATTTTAATTTGATTATTCCTAAGAACAATTAAATAAAATCAAATTAAAATAATTATATCCTAATATAAGTATTTCAAGAAAAACTATTTAAAGTGATAATTAAATGAGTAATGATATGAAAGTAATTAAGGAGCTTTCAAAATTAACGGGAAAAGAATTTAAAGATTTTGATTCCAAGTTTCTTGATAACAATAGAGATAATTCTGATTATCGTTATGCTATTCAGGGAGAAAATGTAATATATATTGGGTTAGATTTAATGAAATTAAATTTAGAAGATAAAGTACTAAAAAATATTGAAGATTCTATGTGTAAATTGGAAAATATTAAAGGATTGAGTATCATATATAACAAGAATAACGAAATTCCAGAATTCATAAGTAATTTTAAGAATTTAAAAACCCTAAATGTGCAGAATAATAATTTAAAATCGTTACCTGAATGGATGAAAGAATTCCAGAATCTTATCTATTTAAATTTGGAATTTAACCATTTAGAAATATTACCCGATTGGCTCGGAACTTTAAATAAATTAGAGACCCTTAAATTGAAAAGAAACAATCTTGAATGGAACGAGATTAATCTTGGTATTTTAAGAAAGATTTGTGAAAGAAATGGGAATATAACAGCTCCAAGATTATTAAGTTTCCAAGCGTATCACAACCTTCCAACCGAACAGATCGAAATTATTCGTGAGCTTGAAAAAAAAAACACTGAAAAGGAAAAAGCAGGAGAATATGTTAATCCAATTAACGTAAAAATAGAAGATGGAAATGTTATTGAATGGAAATTATTTGAATATAACATTGATTCTTTACCTGAAAATTTTGGAACATTTAATAATTTAAGGACCTTAATTATTTCTCGCACTCAGATAGAATTGTTACCAGAATCCTTTGGAGCATTAAAAAAATTGGAATATCTCGACTTGTCAAATAATAAACTAAAATCTTTGCCAGAATCTTTTGTTAATTTGATCTCTATAAAAAATTTAAATCTAAGTAATAATCAACTCATTGAGATACCTACCCAGTTATGGGCTCTTCAAGAGTTAACGGATTTAAATTTAAGTAACAATCCTTTTAACCCAGAAGATATGATCATTTCACAAAAGGTTCCAGATTTAATCAGAGAATACCTCAGAAAGAAAGCAACCATAAAAATATTTATCTCTCACGCGGTGATAGATTTCGAGCCATATCATATAGGAAGTCTTGTAAATTATTTAGAAAAGCAAAAAGAAATATCTCAAGTGTTTTTTTGCGAAGAGGATCTTGCGGGAAACATTGATCAGTGGATGTTGGATACTGTGCAAAAATGTCAATTGATATTATTCATTGCCACTAAGAAATCAGTATTTGAATCAGCGGATTGTGCTAATGAACTCCAGCTTGCAGATAAATTTTCAATCCCTGTCATTCCCGTAAAAGCTTATGAGGTAAGTTGGCAAAATTTAGCTGAAAAGAAACTCTCACGTGAATTAGGACTTGAATTTAATAATGATAACTTTGACGCATTCTGCAAGGATTTGTACAAATATATTGAAAATTTTAAGCGCGAAATAGATCTAATGGGTAAAAAAGAACGAGAAAAAGGCATTACAGATATTTACGAACACTTCCGTCTTATGTTAGATGAGAAACTTAATGATATACTTAGAAAAATCAATAGTTTAGATGAAAGGATTTCAAAACTCGAAAAATAAAATTAAAGTTTTTTTTTTACATAATTTACTACAATCTTTTTAAAGGAATCAATATAAACCTTACCTTTTTCGGCTGAAGCCTTCGTTTGATCACCCACAACACCGTTTTCGGTCATAACTTGAAAACCTTCAGCTCTGTATTTTTTACGGACTCTTGATGTAATAACTTTTATATATCCTTTTACAAATCTTTCTTTTCTGACTAAATCCGGTGCAAAGTGAAGCATTATCGAAGCTTCCATATCTCCCGCGTGGGACCCAATTTCTCCTAATGTTAATCCATATTTTTGACCCATTTCTCTAATTGCGGGTAATATTTCTTGAATATAATAATAAAAAATTTTTTTATCAGGATATTTTTCACACATTTTTGGGAGGATTTCTTGTATAGGTTCTTCATTCCCTCCATGTGAAATGAATATAATGATATTTTCAAATCCGTGTCTCGCAAGGCTATCAATATAATCTTCAACTATAGCAGCAAGGGTCGATTTTCGCAAAGAAATTGTTCCGGGAAACGGGAGATGATATTCAGAGTAGCCAACAGATATCGTGGGCGCTTGTAATGTATTCCCTAATTCTAAAGCAAGGATATTAGCAAATCGATCTGCTTGCAAGGCATCAGTTTTTTCAGGCAAGGAGGGCCCGTGTTGTTCGGTAGATCCAACTCCAAAAACAACGGTCTTATAGCCGTTTTCTATTTTTTCTTTTATATCCACCCACGTTAACTCATCAATTCGAATTGAATCCATGGCTTTTCACATTTTTTTCTTTTAATGTAGTAAATTTTCTGATACTTAAAGCCTTTTCAACATCATATTCTTTTAAATCGCAAATTTTTTTTTCTTTCTTAAAATTTCGTATATATGGAATTTGATCCGAAACAATTTGATAAAATTGTTGATAGAACTCACACGTGGTCAGTGAAATGGGACCCCGATTATATGATCGAAAGGTATAATCGTACAGATCTCCTTCCTTTTAATCACGCAGAAATGGATTTTGAGTGCCCCCCACTGATCATAGAAGCAATAAAAGAGAGAGCAAATCACGGAATTTACGGTTATACTTTAGTTAAAGCAGAATATTATGATGAAATTATTAAATGGTTTAAGACTAGACATGATATTGAGTATTCTCGTGAAGATCTTATGTACAGTACGGGAGTTATTACAGCTTATCGACAGGTTGTTAATTTTTTTACTAATCCTAATGAAAAAGTATTGCTATTAACCCCTATATACAAACCATTAGCTGAAGCAGTAAAGGAATACCAGAGAAAATTGGTAACAGTTCCGTTAACATTAGAAGATAACAGATATATTATTGATTTTGATTTACTTGAAAAAGCTTTCGAAACCCAGCCAATTAAACTTTTTTCAATGTGTAATCCGCATAATCCAGTAGGAAGGGTGTGGACGAGAAAGGAGTTGAGGCAAATAGGCGATATTTGCCTGTCGCATAAAACTTTAGTAGTTTCTGATGATATTCATTGCGATCTTATAGCTAAAAATTATAAATATACTCCTTTTGCCTCAGTTTCTGAGGAGCATGCCATGGATTCAATAATTTTAACTTCAATGACGAAGACGTTCAATCTATCTGGATTAAAGGTAGCAAATATTCATATCCAAAATCCTGAATTGCGAAAATTATTTTTCAAAACCCTAGATAAAAAATTTGCATATGCACCTAGCGTTTTTGGTATTATTGCTTTAATAACCGCATATTCAAAATGTGGTCCTTGGGCAGATTTACTTACAAATTACTTAGATGAAAATTATCAATTTATGAAGGATTTCATTGATACTAATGAGTTAGACATCGATCTAATTCACCGGGAGGGTACTCCGACTGCTTGGCTCGATTTTCGCAGAATACTTCTCCCATATAATGAAGTTCATTTATTTTTAGTTCAAAAAGCCCAGTTAATATCTGTTGATGGCAGTTATTACACAGCTAACGGGGAAGGATTTCAAAGATTGAGCATAGGATTTCCTCGTAGCAGAATTCAATTAGCGATGGAACGTATAAAGAAGGCCCTCTCAGATTTATAAAGTGAGGTTAATTTTTTGTTTATAATCCTTTTTTCAAAAAGAATTGATTTTATTGCATAGTATTATTAAAAAGTTAAAACCGAAGACCTCTAATAATATTAAAAGTTAGGGAAATTGAAAATAGCTTTATTAAATATTTAGATCAATTAGTTAATATGAGATTTAAAGATAACTTAAATGATTTTCATCAGTTTATAAATAATCCAAAAGTCGTTAAGCTTTCGTGGATTGCAGCAACAACAACATGGGTATCTAGTGTAGTAATAGCTCTGTTGATAGCTCAATTAGATCCTGCTGGACCCTCTTATGATCCTGCTGGATTTAATCCCGCTATTAATTATATAAGTGATCTGGGTAACCAAGACCTAACTCCAATGCCAATTATCATTAATTGGGGAATGATGAATACAGCTCTATTAATGATTCCTCCGACATTGTACATAAAGAAAATCCTTATAGGAGATGATTCAAAATTATCGCGAAAACTACTAGCAAATTTAACGGTTGGTTGTATGTTAATAGGAATGGGAGGATTATTTTTGACAGGTGTAATTTCTGAAGATGTTGGAGAAGTGTGGGATAAACTCTTTCCAATTGGGTATTGGTTACCATGGTATTGGTATGAATCATGGCATGACCTTGTCGCGGATATTGCGTTTACGTTTTTCTTGATCAGTGGAATTCTTGTGGCTTCACAGTTTATAATTTTCCCAGATATACTTGAGGAAAAGATTGGAATAGAACATCCAACAAGAGTGCGAATTTTATTTGTAATTAATACTTGGATTTTAATTCCAATATTCTTTTATATGTTTTATACAGTGCCTTATTTATGGTATACAGAACATTTTTGGACTTTTTTGCCATGGTGGCAATGGGCACCCGTATGGGAATGGTTATTGATGGCTTCCCAAACGGTTTATTTAACTTCAACAACACTACTGGCGGTAAAACAGATAAATCGAGAATTAGAAAAATAGTCTCATAAAAAATTCAAAAATCTAATATCTTTTTTTTTTTACCTTACGCTTAAATACGTCAAGAACTAAAAATTATTAATAAATCAGAATATATTAATAAAAGTGAATTGACTTACGACAAATGATATCTTGATTTTTATAGGGGCAATTTTAGTAATATTTTGGGGTGTAGGCCACTTAATTCCTACAAAATCAGTTGTTAAGGATTTTGGAGAAATTTCACAAGATAATAAACGAATTATTCAAATGGAATGGATTATTGAGGGATTTACGTTAATTTTCATAGGTGTTCTTGTAGCATTAGTTACAATCTTAGGAGGATCAGCTAACGTAGTTTCAAATTATGTGTAATGGATATCTTCTATAATGCTTCTTTCTTTAGCCGTACTTTCTCTGTTTACAAGAGCAAGGGTTTCTTTTCTTCCCTTCAAGCTTTGTCCGATAATATTTACCTCCTCAGCTATTTTGATTTTATTGGGAAGCCTTTTATAATTTTGATTTTTTTTTAATTCATTAAATTGAGAAATTCAACTAATCTTAAATGGGGATATTAAGAGATTAAAGAATTTCATTCGGGAAAATGTAAAAATATTTAAAAACGATTGTAACAAAAATTATCTCAGAAATCATAGAGGATTTTCCTTAAAATGCCCCCAACTAGTTTCGGACGTCAACGGTCAACGCATCGAAAGGAATATGAGTTTTTAATGTTTATTTTAATCGCTTCTATTGCAATTTCAGCTGTATTTTATTATACATACGTTTTTAAATCTCCGATTAATTCCTCAGAAATTCCTAAGATAAAAATCTCGTGTAGTGAGGAGATCAACGATGAAAATTTTGTAAATTGTTCATTTCAATTAGAATGTAATGAAGAAAATGACAATGTACCTACATTAGAATCGAGAATAAAATTAAGAGGGCGACTTAACGCAGAATTACCCAAAAAGGGGTATCGAATCGAATTATCTGAAGAAGTATCCTTGCTTGGAATGAGGAAGGACGATGATTGGTTGTTATTAGCAATGTATAGAGATTTAACAAACATGAGAATTAAACTTTCATTCGATATGTGGCGAAGTCTTGAGCCTACAAATCCCACAGCTATTTTACCAGATTCTAAATATGTAATTTTGTTTTTAAATGGGGAATTTAAAGGACTTTATTTGCTTGCAGAAAAAAATGATAGAAGGTTATATGGACTTGACGATGCTCAAAATAATTACAATTCTAGTTTAATTTTTCAATCAGATTCCCATGAGCGCAATTTTAAAGAACATTCAAACGAAGGTTGGGAACAAGATTGGCCTAATGAATATGATGGAATTTATATTAAAGCGGAGGTTTTCTCGAGATTGATCCCGATCATTATTAATAGCTCAGAGGAGGAATTTTTTGATCTTGAAACCGGAGTTTATTCTATTTTTGATAAACAAAATTTAATTGACTTCTACATTTTTAATTTTTTCATATTACATAAAGATTTTTGGTCTCATAATTATTTTTTAGTGCGAAACTCTAACCCAAATAAATTTTTTCTTATTCCATGGGATTTTGATGTTAGTTTTGGCCAATCTTTAAACACAAAATTTCGATCCAGTGAGAATCCTGAATCCGAAATCCGTTCAAGAAATTATTTATATTCTCGATTAATACGTAATAGTGAATTCAGAAAAGCAGTTAAAGAACGCTGGTTCGCATTGAGACATTCAAATTGGACCGAATGTTCAATTTTAGATATGTTGTCGGAAATCTATGAAGAAATTAATATTATTTCGGAAATTGATACAACTATGTGGTATCCTTGGTATATAGATTTGGATTGGTCGCTTAAAGTCGAAAATGCAGTAGAAGAACTGTTTGATTGGATTTCAAGGCGATTTGATTTTTGCGACGATTATTTTTCAAGATTTTAATGTATCCCTTATATAAATCTACCTTTTCCTAATTAATTCCTAAATTTAATTAGAATTTTATATTCTAATATGAAATAAATATATAAATATAAAAATTGAATAATTAGATTATAATCTAATTTAAAATCCAATAGAGAATTGATTAATTATGGCAAAAAAACTAAAAATAGGATATAGAGTTATTGGGACAATAAAAAGTGTGAAAGGATTTTGCAACGCTGGTCATAAAGAGGGA
>SMTZ1_10009131_pt1 | contig 13172 bp, 11 predicted proteins | sample DeeMarSWOR136_30_FD_25667 | JGI IMG/M metagenome (IMG submission 25667) | reverse complement strand
GTTGGTTTCCTCATAGATCTACCCTCGTATAGTTAAGTCAAAGAATATGATCGACCTATCACAATACGGTCTATTCATATCCAATATGATTTACCCCTGATTGGGCGTCCCTTAGAACATTATTAGAAGACAATACTCCTAAAATATTAATGATACCTGAAACGGTATATTATTGCAACCAAAAACTGCACAGCAACCAACTGGCCGGCTGGGAGAGGAAAATTAGGAAAATTGTGTCCAGACAAAATTACTAATCCTGCTGTGTCGAAGCCCAAAAAAACTCGCTTGTTTTAGAACTAATAATGCCGTTCTTGAAATGTGATATGGTTTCATTCTAATGGTCACTTTTAGCTGAATTTCAGCCGTCCAAAGTTGACAGATGTGGGCTACAGTGTTACACTCTTCAGTGATGCTATGCGGCCGGAAGCGACCGCAGGATTGTGCAGGAAAGTGTTTACCCGTCTTAGCTCGCTTGGCGGTGCCGAGACGCGAAAGGCAGTCTGTCTTCGACAATTGGGTGAGGACCCAATCTTCGGGAAGCCCGTATAGACAAGGCTGCAAATCCTCAAACAGTATTGTTCCACTAAGCTTGGATTAGTGGCGCATTATGGAGAAAGATTTCAGGTGATCTTATGGCCAAAACTGTGAATCGCCGTGGATTCATAAAGAGGTCTTTAGCGACCTCAGCCGGCCTAACATTGGCTACAAGTCATGAGGAACGGGCGCTTTTGGCTAAGCCGACCCGTCTTGGCTCGCTTGGCGGAGCCAAGACGCGACAGGCCGATAGGAAAACTGATGAACAAGTGGTAGCCCGACAGCAGAGAGCTCATCTCGATATGCCGATGGGCAAGATTAGACATGTCGAGATCAGCCGTCTGATTTGCGGCGGTAATTTAATCATCGGGAGCGCTCACGATCGTGACTTGATTTACGTTGCCTCGTTAATGAGGCACTACTTCACCGACCGCAAGATCATTGAGACATGGCAGTTATGCGAAGAGTGTGGTATCAACACGATGATAGGCCCCGTCAACAGTCCCTACGCGTTCGGTGAGGATCCTACTATTCGAGTGTATAACCGTTATCGCAATGAGTGGGGCGGAAAGATTAAGTGGATTGCCCAGACTTATCCCAAGACTGGCGACCTTACCGGCTCGATTCAAACGGCAATTGACAACGGTGCAATCGGTGCCTTTATACATGGTGGTATAGGTGACAATTGTGTCAGGTATAACAGGGTGGATCTGTTGGCCAAAGCCATTGAGTTCATCAGGAAAAATGGGCTCATTGCCGGCTGTGCTTGCCATTGTCTTGAAGTGCCAATGGCCCTAGAAAAGGCGGGTGTCGATGTGGATTTCTATATGAAGACGCTGCACAGCGGTAACTATTGGTCGGTCACTCCAGAAGCCGAACGTCCCGAGCGTGGCCTCCCGCCCCACGACAATATGTGGTGTACCAAGCCCGAGGAAACAATCGAGTTCATGAGAACCGTCAAGAAGCCGTGGATTGCCTTCAAGGTTTTGGCTGCCGGGGCCATCCATCCGCGAGAGGGCTTCAGATTCGCCTTTGAAAACGGAGCGGATTTTATCAATGTGGGCATGTTTGACTTTCAAATCAGAGAAGATGCAATCATTGCGAAGGATATATTATCGGGAAAAATAAACAGAAAGCGTCCCTGGAGAGCGTGACGGGAATCTATCATATAGACTTGTGAAGCTCAGCAGTATTCTCCGGGGTAATAACTTGCCGACATGCCCGTATTCATCCGGTGACTGCTTTACCTGCGTTTGGGGACAGTTTCAAGCGGAGCTATATATTATCTCATGTAAGGCTGTCCTGAGAGACGTAAGGGATTGTTTGGGGCCCTTCAGGCAGAACACAAATGGAGGCATCTTGTCCGTATTTGTGCAGCAGCTTTTCGATGGTTTCTTCTACCCTTGAGCACGGTTTGAGAAAGGCACGCTCAATTTGCTCATCACTGAGATTGTGGCTGTGGAAATACACATCCGCCTTCTGACAGATTAAACCATGGAGCTGCGCTTGCCACATATCCTGCCTCACGAAATCCTCTTGGCGAACTGTTCTCAGGAGAGAATCATGGCTCTCGGCCTCACACAATAACTTAACATACTCTCCGTGGTCTGGGATTCCATCCCAGCAGTCGGCAACAGCTATTATAGCTCCACCTTTCTTGACAACCTGGGCGGCTGCACTCATACCCTTAATAGACTGATACAGATTCAAGTCCAGTGGATATCCTGAATTGCTGGTAACAACTATGTCATACGGTTTTCTTACGGCAACCATTGCGTTTTTCTTAACATAAGCACAACCCTGCTCATGCGCTTTGCGAAAGTCTCCGGCAAAGACGCCTGTGATCTTCTTGTCTCTGTTGAGCGTCACGTTCAATAGAAAACTCGGCGGCGCCAGTGACGCGGCTTGTTGTATCTCTTCCCATAATGGGTTGCCATACGTCACACCCCACGTCGCCTTCGGGTGGTCTATATTATTCACGCTATGGTTTCTAAGTATGCTCTCCAGCAAAGCCAGCCCGGGCATTACGGCTTTACCGCCACCCGAAAAACCGGCGAATAGATGCGGCTCTATGAAACCGGTCAGAATTCGAGTATCACAGTCCAGATACTCCTTATGGAGCCAGATTTCATTGCCGCTCTTGGTCGTCCCAACGGACTTATGTGAGCTGCGATCCTTGGCGTTATTCTGGATAATCCGATATCTGCTCAAGACCTCGTCTCCAAGCATCTCCTGAAGCTCCGCTTCCGTATTGGGCCTATGAGTACCCGTGGCGTTGAAGAACAATATCTGCTCGTCGGGAATACTGCGAAGCTCCCGCAGCAGAATCGGCAAAATGAGCTTGTAGGGTGTTGGACGAGTGATGTCGTTGACTACAATACCAACAGTATCCGTTTGTTTGGCTAAGTCTCGCAGGGGCTTTGAGTCTATGGGTCTAAGTAAAGCATCTTCTATTGCCCCGGCTTGGTCTGACAGCCCTTCCCTGTACCTGGGCTGAACGACAATGACATTCAGATGGTTCGGTAGGGTAATATCCAGACCTTCCTTGCCATAATCTAACTTTATTTTCACAGCCGTAGATTCCTATTTTACGTTCTTAATCAGCGTAAGGTTTCCATCTCGTGCAGCCTCCAATATCGGCCCCATATAGTCGTCTATCATCTGGCTTCTGAGCGGCACAGGCATATTCTGGAGCTTCATCTTAAGCTGCGGATTTTTGGCAGCGGCCAGCGCCCGGTCAATATGCTTATGGCCGAATCCCTCAACTTCACTTAGGCGCGTGGGACAGTCAATCCTTTGAGCCAGCTCAAACATAGCCTCGGCCACAGCGACTCCGAGGTCCCTTCCTTTTAGGGATTCAATATCGGCCCCTGTAAGCCCCGCCTCCTGATAGATTTTACCGACAATGCGCAATGGCTGTTCAATGGCCGGAGCGAAAAAAACGGTGTAGTACGGATTCATAATAGCACAGGCCCGACCGTGTGGCAGTATGTCCACCAAAGAGAAACTGGTCAGGTGTCCCCCGTTGGTTCCGCCTATCATAATGGAATATCCGCCCAGGTCTGTGGCCAGGCAGAGGGCTTCCCGCGACTCTTTGTCCTTCGGGTTGTCGATTGCCCGCGGCAGGTAATTGGCTGCCAGACGAATACAGACGCCGGCGATTTCTTCGACCTTTTTGTAGTAAGGTTTGCCGATAGCTCCGTAAAGGACCTCCAGCGAGTGTGAGATACCGTCGAGCGCTCCGTCGGCGGTCAGGCCCGGCGGTGTACTGTACGTCACCTCGTGGTCGAAGACCGCAAGAGCAGGAACAATTGCATTATCCACAATCAGCTTCTTCTGGCCTGTTGAAACTTCTGTAATATTCGAGTACTTGGTCAGGTGGGCTGACGAACTGGCAGCTGTCTGAATAGCCAAATGCGTAGTCAGGGATATGCTCTTATCCTGCAAGGCTTTGGTGACGAGTCCCGTTCCAAAATACTCGTCAATCTCACCATCGAGAGTGCGGAGGACTTCAGCGGCCTTTGCAGCATCGATTGTGCTGCCGCCACCGAAGCTGAGTACCACATCCGCCTCAGACTCCTTCAGGTGGCCGGTAATTCGAAACAGGTCTTCCCGCGGACAATTAGGCCTGGCACCTCTGATTTCTGTTGCAAGCTCGACTCCTGATTCGGCCAGCGAGTTGCGTATGACTCCTACATAATCATCGCTGCCGCCAAATGTGTCACGAATTAGTGCTGCTTTCCTCCCCGTGGCGGCAACTTCTTTACCTACTCCTGGGAGGACACCCGGGCCGAACAGATACGAGTCCCCTTTGAACTCGTGCAACAAAGCCCGTGCTTTCTCAAAATCGGTCATTTTTTAGCTCTCCTCTACTTACATCGCAAGCCTGATTTTGGCAAACGTTCGTAACGCCTAAACCTTCTGTTGGACATTTGGTCAATTCATTTCGAGTCCACCGTCCACATTCAGCGTCTGCCCGGTCATGTAGTCGGAATCCGGCGAACATAGAAAAGCAACAACGCTGGCCACATCTTCGGGGCTGCCGGCTCTTTTCAATGGAGTTCGTTCAATGAATGATTTTATCGACTCTCCCGGAGCGAGACCGGATACACGTCCCCGGTCTCGGTCGATCTGTTCCCACATTGGTGTGGGAATAACGCCGGGACACACGGCATTGACATTGATATTATAACGGGCAAAGGCCAGAGCGGCGGACTGTGTGATGCTGATAATGGCGGCTTTGCTCGCTGCGTACGGCACTTGTGCGGCTCTGCCGTGCCGGCCGGAGATTGAGGAAAAGTTCACAACCTTCCCATAGCTGTGATCTGCGTGCCCTGTTGTTATGATTTCCTCCGGCACTTGCCTTATCATCTGGCGGCCGACAGCCTGAACGCAGAAGGTCGTCCCTTTCAGGTTAGTATCAACAACGTGGTCCCATTGCTGCTCGGTAAGCTCCAGAAAAAGGCCCGTTTGTGCCACGCCGGCAGCATTTACGAGAATATCGATTCTACCGAATTCAACCACAGCATTATCAACCATCGGCTGAATTTCAGCAATTTTGGCGACATCGATGGAATAAGATAATACACGGCGATTGAGCGCTCGGATTTCCTCAGCGGTCCGTTCGGCAGTCTGCGTATTGATATCCACAACAACCACGTTTGCACCTTCTTCGGCCAGGCGCAACGCCACAGCCTTGCCGATTCCCTGCCCGGCACCGGTAACAATCGCTATTTTTTCACCTAATCGCTGCTCCATAGCGTCGTATCCTCCGAAAGGAATCCTTCGGACTATTTACACCATATCATACGAAAAGCAAACCAGTTTCTCAAAACATCTCTATGTTTCTCGGGAGTTATGTTCATGTGCGGTTGAAGACGTCTGCCGCCACTTCGCACAGGTAGCTGCAAATTCGCCTTTGATATTCACGATAGAAATCTGCAGGCATATCATAGAACTTCTCGCGGTGAACGAACTGTCCTTTCCGGTCACGCTTGCCCACCGAGGCAAAGTTGTAGTAGTGGAAAACTGCGTGGTCGGGTGAACATTCACGATTGTCACTGGCCTTATGCCGGCGTAAGCATTCCGCGGCAAAATCGGAGCCGGCTGCCGCCTCGCGGCGCGCGTAGTTCAGCGTATCATCCCACCAGAAACGGAACCTCTCGGGTTCAACATCCTTCATCGTTTCGGCGAAGATCACCTGCAGGACAGGAGACACCTTAAAATGGATATGGCCTTGCGTAGCACGGCCGACGGCCTGTCGAGTCGCCGATTTGAGATCGTCACCCGAATGACAATCCAGCATAAACCCGAACTCACGAGAGATATCGCAAAGCCCCCGGATGCGCTTCTCCAGGCCGACAAGGCCGTCTTGCCCTCTGTAGTCCAGCCCCTTTTCTATTCCAAAATTTGGCGCGATATGTGTCACCGGTATTCCTCGCCTTTGTAGCTCGAGCATGAGGAACATAAGTTCAATCTCCGAGGTCAGACAGGTAAATGCGTCTATGCCGGACGGTGTCTCATCGATGCTAATTTCGAGGTCGAAAGGGACTTCATTCCTTATGGTCCTGATATGATTGGATAGCCCCTCGACTGCGTTCAGGGCGGACCAGTACTTGCCTATCAGCCGTCCGGCAGCTGCCTTTTCCAGCTTGTACGGTCGTCCAGCGAAGAACCGCTTGTCGGTATGATAAGAAACGACTTCGTTTTGCTGCTTCGGCTGACGAATATGATTGGCCAGATACTCTTGGGCTGTAATTTCCGAGCTAATGTTCATCGCTCCGTAGTCTAAGAGGTCGGATACGTCCAGGGTGAAAAAAGTGTAATGACGAGCTGCCTCTATCACGCGTTTGGCGCGAATCATATCATCAGCACCATGCCTCACGGTTATGTGGTCTGCATCGGCACCGAACGCCGGGGACGAATCGGCCTTGAGGGCTTCCAGCACGCCAGCCACCCAGAGCCCCTCGAAAGTACTGCCGGTGTGCCCTTCTTCGACCCTTCCAAAATTGGCTAAGTAATTAAGGCGTGGCCGTTGCCTGGTTAGTATTTCCTCAAGCAGGTTGACCTCTCGGACTGAGTTCTGAATCGGGTTGGCGCGGAAATCGCATTTGTTCATTGCCTGCCACACCCCGGGCCAGGCGGCAGTTGACATTCTCGAACCAACGCCCAATCGTGGTATAGCGCCGAGCGCTTTAGGGCCTTTGTCCGGTCTTATTAGAGAGACATAGCGGTCAATGGTGGCAGCATCTGTCCGGTACACAGCCAGGCGGGTCCCGTCCTTAAGGGCTCTGGTGCCAATCGGTTCTCCCAAGGGGATATCCTTATCATTGGTTCCAAGCTCGACGAATACGTGCTGACCATCAGTGAGTCCGGCAAGGAAAAAAACGCTTGTTCGATATTTAGCACAAGAGCCGGCATACACAATACAACTTTCATCAATGGGCAATGGGTGGCCTTGCCTTATCGCCTTTGCCACCAAGTTCCAGTGGGATTCGTTAACGGCAGAGACTGTGCTCCACGCGCTTGCGGGTTCCCAGGTCGCTGTGTCCAATACCGCAGGATTCTTCCTCGGATCTATTTCTATTTTCTCGAATCTCATTTCTTCTCTGCGGATATAGGCGAACTGGCCTGTGACGCATTGAGTTTTGAGTATAGTAGCCAATACGGTCTGCGGCGTCAACTATTTGAGTCAAACACTGTTATCGCGATGTGCCGGCAGATCAGCACCTTATTCTGAAGTAAGTAGCTCAATTTTGACACCTATTATGGTTCAAATCCCTGTAAGTACATATAGAACCTAAAAAAGAGTTGCTCAAAACGTGAGCATACACTATAAATCTCACCAAGGTAAAGTTCGTCGAGTACGGGAATTAGTAAATAGTGAGCATTGAGTGGTGAGTATCCAAATTGTCGATTGGCCAATTAACCACTCACAAATTAACCAATTAGCCACGACGTCGGACAGTGACATGCCAATAGAGACTGAGTCAAAAGCTAACAATGCTTATGACGGCGAGCAATCCTCACTTTCAGATGCTTCACTCATAAGGGAACCGCCCCGAACGCTGGGGGCGACGCTTCTTCGGCTTGGTCCCGGTATGATAATCGCCGGCTCGATAGTCGGGTCGGGCGAGTTGATTGCCACCACCAAAGCCGGTGCCGAGGCAGAGTTCTGGCTGCTGTGGCTCATTATCATCGGTTGCGTTATCAAGGTCTCCACGCAGATAGAGTTTGGCCGATACACCATCACGTGGAGCCAAACGCCTTTGAAAGCGCTGGACAGCGTGCCGGGGCCGCGAGTAAAAGTGAACTGGTTAGTGTGGTACTGGGCGATTATGATACTGCTGGTGGTCTCCCAACAAGGTGGTATCGTAGGTGGTGTCGGACAGACCCTGGCCATCAGTCAGCCGCTAACGAGCTATGGCAGACAGTACAATCACCTGCAGAATGAGCTGGTCAGGGCTAAGGTTGATTTGAAGGTGGCACAGGCGCAGAGTGCCGAGAGTGTTGCGATAAATGAGCTGCAGCAGAGGATCACCTCATTAACTTCTGAAACCGCAGAGCTTAGAGAGCCGACGGACGCGTATCTCTGGGCCACGATACTGGCAATTGCAACATCTGTGCTGTTGTTCGTTGGCCGATATGGACTGATCCAGTTTGTTGCAACTATATTAGTCGTGACATTCACAATCGTGACGATAATAACGCTGATAGTGTTGCAGACAAAACCGGAATGGGCGGTAACTGGCGGCGACCTGGCCAGCGGGCTGAGTTTCCGTCTGCCGCCTGCTGCCGAAGGCACGGACACCAAACCAATCGCCACGGCGCTGGCGGCATTCGGCATAATTGGCGTCGGCGCTCTGGAACTGATAATGTACCCATATTGGTGTCTGGAAAAGGGCTATGCTAAGTTCACAGGTCCAAGAGAAGGCACGGCGCAATGGATAAAGCGAGCTCGCGGCTGGCTGCATGTACTGCACATCGACGCGTGGACGTCGATGGTAGTCTATACCTTAGCGACGGTTGCCTTCTACCTGCTCGGAGCAGCCGTGCTTGCCAGAACGGGGCTTAATCCGGCGGGAAAGCATATGGTGCGTACGCTGGCTGCGATGTACGTGCCTGTCTTCGGCCCTTGGGCCGACAGCGTATTCCTTTCAGGGGCTTTCGCAGTATTGTATTCCACGTTCTTTGTCGCTGCAGCGGGAAGCGCCCGCATGGTCGCCGATGCGCTGGGCTTGTTCGGAATTACTGATGGCTCCGAACAGGCGCGGTCGAGGTGGACGCGCATCATTTGTGTCATATGGCCACTGGTCGCACTGGTGTTGTATATAGGTGTGCGTGCCCCGACGAAAATGGTCCTGGCAAGCGGAACCGCTCAGGCAATTATGCTGCCGATGCTGGGAGCTGCGGCTTTGTATTTTCGTTATCGACGGAGCGACGAGGACCTTCGGCCAGGCCTGCTATGGGATGTAATGCTATGGCTCTCGCTTGCAGGTTTTGCCGTTATCGGCGGTTGGTCGCTGGTCAACACTTTCTGCAGATAGAAGGGTGATGTGTGACATCTCAAACGTTTGCGAGCGAACACCTTTGCTCAATGGGAAAAGCGGCGACACGACTGTCCACCGGGGCCCTGAGTATGGCCAAATAGCAGAGTCTGTCGGCGTTTTGTAACTGCCGTGCTTGTCCTTTTGTCGATTAAGTTTGTCCTGCATACGGGACATTAATCATAAAAATCGCAAATCAAGCGCTTGACTGTGACGGTATATCATCTAAAATCAGCAACATATAAAATAAACGGAACAAATGAAGCGCAACCTGAATGCTCTGGAATGTGTCAAGGTGCAAAGTGACGAATAGTTAGCCGAACAAAGGAAGGATTGATTTATGGATTTGAATGGCAAGATAGTCTTAGTCGCAGGTGGAGCGGGAGGCATAGGATTAGGAATCGCCAAGGCCCTTGCGGCTGAAGGCTGCAGAGTCGCACTAGCAGATGTCAATGAAGAAGCCCTAATAAGCGCTGTCAAAGCTAAAGGCGCCGACTCCGAATTTCTCTGGCGGGCCTGTGACATCACTCAGCGTGAGCAGGTCTCGCAGCTATTTCAATGGCTTGGTGACGAGCTTGGCCCTATCGACATACTCGTAAATAGTGCTGGTATCAATGTCGGGAGTCGGATGATGTCCAATATTGACCCGGCAGAATTCGACCGCGTCATGGAGATTAATACAACAGGGACATTCAATTGTATTTATGCTGCACTTCCGGTTATGCGTCAGAGAGGTTCTGGACTTATCGTAAATATTGTATCTCTGGCGGGCAAACGCGTGATGCTTTTGGCGGGTCTGCCGTACTGCGTCTCGAAGTTTGCCACGAGTGCTCTTGGGACTTTTGTCAACCTGGAGGAATGCGGAAACGGCATCAAGGTAACGAACATCTATCCGGGTGAGACAAACACCCCTTGCCGCCTGTGTGGTGACAGTCGCCAAGCTGCCGCCTCGTGCAGTCGTTCCGGAGCTAATAATAACGCCTCCACATATGATGATTGGCTGAGATATTGGAGATAGCGGATAAAAAATGGCCGAGGCGGAGGTTGTACCTGACCCGCTGCGACGCATCGCGGCGAGTAGGGGCTGGTACTGTGATTTTTTATGGTGTCGAACACTTGACGCTAAGAGAATTGTGAGGGTTTTGGTTATGGCTAATTATCGTATTTGTCTCTGCGTATTGCTGACGGTCGCCTGGTTCAACTGTGGAAAAGTCGTTGGCCAGTCATCCCGGAAGAGTAGGGCTGGTTTGGAGATGGGGCAGAAATCGTTCGGTCAAATGCCGGACGGCCGGAACGTAACTCTCTACGAGCTGACGAATGCAAACGGGCTGCGTGCGAGGGTCATTGATTATGGCGCAATATTGGTGTCACTGGAGGTGCCGGATCGGGACGGCAAATTAGCTGATGTGGCGCTTGGATTCGACGACCTGGACTCTTACATCAAGAGAAATCCTCTATTTGGGGCCACCGTCGGTCGCTACGCCAATCGCATCGCAAACGCCAGGTTCACGCTCGACGGCACCGAATACAAGCTGACCGCCAATGCCGGCAGGAATCACATTCACGGTGGAAGAGACAAGAGATTTGATAAGGTTATGTGGAAAGGCCGCCCGTTCCAGAATAGTAAAGAAGTCGGTGTGCGATTTACGTATCTCAGCAAGGACGGCGACGAGGGTTTTCCCGGTAATCTTGATTGCATTGTCGCCTATACCCTGACGAACGGTAATGAGCTGAAGATAAGCTACGAGGCCGCCACGGACAAGCCTACGATTGTCAACCTCACCAATCACAGCTATTTTAACCTTGCAGGGGCGGGCAACGGTGACGTTCTGAACCATGAGATGATAATCAACGCCGATTACTATACGCCCTCAGATAAAGCACTTATACCTACCGGGGAGATTCATAGTGTGAAAGGTACTCCTCTGGACTTTACGAAGGCCCAGACAATCGGAGCAAGGATCAGCCAGCTTACGCAAACACGCGGGTACGACCATAACTACGTGCTGAAAAATTTAGGAGGTGCGCTTGTCCCGGCCGCTCGGGTCTATGAACCTGCAAGCGGGCGGATTATGGAAGTGCACACCACTGAACCCGGTATGCAGTTCTATACGGCAAACGGTATGAAGGGAATCAAGGGCAAAGGCGGCAAGATTTACGACAGGCATTATGGTTTCTGTCTTGAGACTGAGCATTTTCCTGACTCGCCCAACAAGCCGCATTTTCCATCTGCTGTGTTGCGGCCGGGTGAAAAGTACAGTACTATGACCGTATTCACGTTTTCAACACGATAGATAAAAGGCAAAACCGATGAACAGACTCACTCGCAGAGACTTTATCAGGAACTTAACGGCTGCTGCCGCCTGTATTGGGTTCGGTTCAGCGCGGCATGCCAAGGCTTCATCAAAGGTCCTTGGGGCAAACAACGACATTCGCATCGCCATAGTTGGTCTTCGCAAAAAGGGCAAGGAGCACATCGACATATTCGGCAAAGTGCCGGGCGTTCGCATAGTTGCTCTTTGTGATGTTGACACTGAGTTCCTGGACTTCGAAGCCAAGAAATTCAAGGACCGTAATGAGAAAGTCACCACGTACGTGGACTACCGCAGGACCGCAGGCTACTTGATGATAAGGACATCGATGCCGTTGTTGTTGTCACACCTGACCACTGGCATGCGTTGATGACCGTCTGGGCTTGCCAGGCCGGTAAGGATGTATATATTGAGAAGCCGCTCTCACATAACATCTGGGAAGGCCGCAAGATGGTTGAAGCAGCTCGCAAGTATGAGCGGATTGTGCAGACCTGCAGGCAGCCGTGGAGTATATCAAACAAGGTAATCTCGGTTCCATTAAACTCGTCCGGGCAATCAGCTACAACCTTCGTGAGAGTATTGGCAAAGTCAATGGCCCTCAGCCCATCCCTGCATCGGTTGACTATGACCTCTTCCAGGGGCCGGCCCCGCTGGTGCCCTTGATGCGGATGAACCTCCACTATGATTGGCACTGGTTTTGGGATACCGGCACCGGGGAGGTCGGCAATCTCGGTGCCCACAATGTGGACGAGAGCCGATGGATGATCGGCCAGCAGAAAATTGCCCCCAAAGCAATCAGTATTGGCGGGCGGCTTGGTTTGTATGATGACGGGCAAACGCCTAACACGCAGATTACTTTCTTTGACTATAAGCCGGTTCCGATTATTTATGAAGTTCGCGGCCTGCGACGGAGAAAGGGCCTGCGCGCCACTGACCACTATCGAGGAACCAACTTTGGCATGGTGGTCAATTGTGAGCACGGCTATTTTCGCGGCGGTAGAGGGGGCGGATGGGCGTACGACAACAACCACAAAAAACTCAAGCAGTTCCCCGGCGAAGGTGGCCTTGGTCATCAGGCCAATTTCATTCACGCGATGCAAAGCCGAAAAGTCAGTGACCTTATAGCTGATGTTCTCGAAGGTCATATCTCTGCTGCACTGTGCCATATGGCCAACATATCTTATCGGCTTGGACGCAGACAAACCCTCGAGCAGATCAAGGAAGTAATCGCTGGAAATAGTATCCTGACGGAATCTTTTGAGAGTTGTCTTACCCATCTAAGTGCCAACGAAGTGGACCTTGGAACCGAACCCTTGACCATAGGGCCTCTCTGATGTTTGACCGGACAAGTGAGAAATTTGTTGGCGAGTTTAGTGACATGGCAAATATGTTTGTACGCCGAAACTATCGCGAGCCATTCATAGTACCGGATGAAGTATAAGATTATCTTACCCGCCGCGATGCTTCGCAGCAGGTCAGTGGAAACGTTATGAGCGCAGCGACCGAATTTCTGCAATAGACGTTTATTCAGACCTAAAATTAAAATATATATTGCCGGCGGTGTAAGAAGTAGGAGATTGTAAAGGATGAATCGTCGAGAAGTGCTTCGTTCAATTGCCGGCGGCTTGGCGGCAGCCACAATCGGGAACCTGGGAAAAGTATATGGCGCAGAGCAAGCCAAGAGATCGCGGCTTGGAATTGCAGATTTTTCCTACAACATTCGGCTAAGAGCAGAACGCACCGGGCAAATGAAGGGGAAACTTGGTGACCCGCTGAACTT
>SMTZ1_10007395_pt1 | contig 13172 bp, 14 predicted proteins | sample DeeMarSWOR136_30_FD_25667 | JGI IMG/M metagenome (IMG submission 25667) | reverse complement strand
AACGGGCAGTTGTCAGAGTGGTTTTTACAAACCATAGCTTTCGTGGTATTTGAAGTTTTATGAAAGAGGAAGCGCAGAAAAGGCCCCCACTTTCCGTTGCCATCATCACCAAGAACGAGGAAGAAAGGCTCGCTGATTGTCTGAAAAGCGTCACCTTTGGAGACGAAGTGCTGGTGGTGGATTCAGGCAGTACGGATGGCACGGTGGCTTTGGCCAGATCTTTTGGAGCGAGGGTGCTTATTGAAGCGTGGAGAGGTTACTCAGGGCAGAAACAGTATGCCGTTGATCAGTGCCTTCATGACTGGGTATTGATCCTCGACGCAGATGAGAGGATCCCGAAGGACACGGCCCAGGTCATAAGGGTAGAGCTGGCCAGAAATGATACGACAATCTCCGCTTATGGCTTCAGACGCAAGAATTACCTGCATGGCAGATGGATCAAGCACTGCGGCTGGTGGCCTGATCGCATTTTGCGTCTTGTGAATAGAAAGGCAGGGGGTTTTGATGGCAGGCCGGTTCATGAAAAATGGGTCACCGAAGGGAACGTGAAAGAACTGGATGCCGTTATCGAACACATCAGCTTCAGAAATTATTCCGAACTTCTAGCCAAGATGGAGAACTACTCCAACCTCAGTTCAAAAGAACTATTTGAGAAAGATGCCAGGGTGAATGCCGTCACGCCCATTCTTCATGGGCTGTGGATGTTTTTGAGGACATACCTTCTAGAACTGGGAATTCTTGACGGCTTTGATGGCTTCGTCATCTCCACGACCAATGCGGGGGGATCCTTCCTGAAATACGCCAAGGCGAGAGAGATGAGAGCCATCGACAGAAAATAGGAATGAAACAGCGAAATTTTTGACTATTGGTATTTTCTTAACTGAAACACCTTTTTGTTTTGAGTGGTCGAGATATAGTAGAACTTATCCAGGGGAACATAGACATAGGGCACATCCTCTTTTCGGCGATAGAGGAAATGGGAAAGGATCATTCGATTTGCCGCCCTGTGCCCAATGATCATGATGTTGTCAGAGGGCCCACTTAGAAAGAGTGCTTTCTTGATACCACGATCGATTCTTTCTTCCATGGAAATATAGCCTTCCCCCTCGGGATAGATATAATTGTATTTGTCCTTTCTTCTTGCAAGGTAGACATGGGGCATGATTTTCCTTATTTCTTCATAACTCATCCCTTCACATATACCGCTGTTGATCTCATTAAATTCGGGTAAAGGGACGATGGTACAGTTCTCCTGAATTTCCTTGATGGGTTCTGCGGTTTGAATCGTTCTCTTCTTCTGGCTTGTGAAAATGCGCGGTATCTTTTTCTTTGCAAAGTGCTCAGCTAGCGCCTTGGCCTGTGCCCTGCCTTTTGCTGTTAAGTCAGCGTTCCCGCCAATCCGGTTTTCCAGGTTGAAATAGGTCTCTCCGTGACGAATCAGGTAAAGGTTCTTCACAGTGTCTGTGACCAGGAAGTCCCTTATCTGCTCATAATAGGGGATATCTGAACCTATCTCTTCTTCAAGGATTCGGGTATGTAATGAATCCAGTCTAACGAAATTTCTTTCTGTACCTAAGGAATGGTAAATGGATTCGTAATAGAAAATTCGTTCCTCGAAACTCTCCATGGCCTCTTCTGGACTGAGATGGCCAAACTCTGGCATGGCTATCTTCCTTTGTATGCTGGCGTTGAGGATCTCCTGGTCGTTGTTGATGCATTCAATGAAGAGGATAGGATGGTCGTTCAGTAGGTTCTGAATGGTGTTTCTGCGCCTCAGGCTCACATTCGTCGCATCCAAAATGGCCACATCTCCATTTCTCTTAAGATAGCTCTGTGCCTTGCCGATGTTGATAAGGGCTATCTTTTCTCTGAGGGCCACGCCTTCTTTGTTTTTAGGATCATAGAATCCAGCATAAGAAGTATTCTGGGGAATCATTTTCCGCCTCAAATCACCGTTGTTGAAAACCTTGCTTCTGATAGAGTCATGCATGAGGTTTTCTTTGAGTTTGGTGGCGGTAATGGACTTTCCCCTTGCCGGAAGTCCCACCATGACGATATAAAGTTTATTGTCCTTCATGACACCGTTCCTGTAATATAGGCCAAATTTATTTCAAAACTGTACTTTTACAATATGACAAAGTGGAAGTAAATATCTTGCGATTTCGCCTCCCTAGGACGGCTTTTCTGTGAGAAATGATACCTATAAATACGATTTTAGTCGCCTATCTCGCCATATATTTTATTACTTCCGTGGCAGATCTGATCATAGACGTGATCAATGGAAGAAATCTGAAGAAATACGAAGACCAGGTCCCTGAACCGTTTCACGGAATAATCGATAAGGATGAGTTGAGAAAAATCAATCGATACACCGTCCACAAGACAAATTTTTCCCATGTGGAGACGATCATTGGAAAGATCGTCTTTCTCTTCATTATCCTCTCCGGCCTATTACCTTGGTTGGCCGAGGGATTGAAAGATGTCCATTTTGTGTTGGCCGGCCTGGTCTTTTTCGCTATTCCTGGACTAATTGGGGCGGTGGTGGACCTGCCTTTCGACTACTATCATATTTTCGTGATTGAAGAAGAATATGGTTTTAACACGAGAACCCTCAAAATCTGGCTTTTGGATATGCTCAAGTCGCTGCTGATAACACTGATTATCGGAACCGCACTCCTCTCTCTTCTTCTCATCATGGTCAAATATGCGGGCGGCAACTGGTGGATCTGGGCCTGGTTCATGTTCTTTTCCTTTCAAATATTGATGGCAGTCATCTACCCCACCGTCATAGCCCCCATTTTCAATAAGTTTACCCCCCTTGAGCAGGACGAGCTTTCAGAAAAAATAGCGCATCTTGTAGAAAATGAAGGATTTACCCTCAAAGGTGTCTTCCAGATGGATGCTGCAAAAAGGAGCCGGCACACGAATGCGTATATATCGGGTTTGGGAAAGAGCAAGAGAATGGTCCTGTTCGACACCCTGATGGAGGCCCATGAAGATGATGAGATCCTGGCTGTGCTAGCCCATGAAATGGGGCATCTCAAAAAGCATCATATAAAGAAACAGCTTTTTATCATGGGCCTTTCCTCCGTGGTGCTCTTTTATCTCGCCTCCCAAATGATGACTTGGCAGAGCATATATCAATCATTCGGGTTTTCCTCCATGCCCGCCTACGCGGGACTCTTTCTGGTGATGGTTCTGTGGGAGCCGTTGGGTTTTTTCCTCTCACCCGTCGCCATGGCCATTTCCAGACGCTTTGAACGAGAGGCGGATCGCTACGCCTTTAAGGTCATGAAGGTAGCCGAGCCCCTCATTTTGGCTTTGAAAAAGATGGCCCGCGATAATCTTTCCAATCTCCGCCCGCATCCCCTCTATGTGTGGTTTAACTACTCTCATCCTCCCCTGTTGGAGAGAATTAAGAGCCTTCAAAGTATGGTTTGAGAGCTCGTCTCAGGGGCGATTTGCCCGGGCATCAGTTACGACTTGAACATTTTACCTGAGAAACTATAATAAGAAGGATTAGAAAAACTGAAGCATAAAGCTGAGGAGGTTTTAGATGGCAGAACCGATTCCTGTACCGAAGCCAACCGCAGAGGTCTTGGTCAATGATTATGTTCGAAGTGTCTACAACTGGATGTGCATAGGGCTTGCACTGACCGGCTTTGTGGCCTTCTACGTTTCTACCCATGAGGCCATATTACGCCTCGTTTTCAGCAACAGTCTTATCTTTTTTGGCCTCATCGTGGCCGAATTGGCCATGGTCTTCGCCATAGCCGGTATGGTGAACAGAATGAGCGCAACGACGGCTACGGCGCTCTTTGTCATTTATTCCACACTAAACGGTGTGGTTCTCTCGTCCATTTTCCTGGCCTATACCCGGGCATCTATATTTAGCACCTTTTTCATCTGCGCTGCAACCTTTCTGGCATGCAGCATATATGGTTGGATTACCAAGAGAGATCTAACATCCCTGGGTGGGTTTCTCTTCATGGGACTCATCGGGATCGTTATCGCATCCGTGGTTAATTTGTTTATCCGGAGCAGTGCCATGAGCATGATTGTGAGCTACATTGGGGTCTTTGTCTTTGTGGGATTAACGGCCTACGATACGCAGAAGATAAAGAATATGGCACTTGCTCAGCCTGCTGGCCTTGACGGGGCCGTAATCAGAAAAGGCGCCATCTTGGGTGCGCTCTCCTTGTATCTTGACTTCATCAACCTCTTTTTGATGCTGCTCAGGATTTTTGGGCAGAGTCGGGATTAAAGGCACACCAGGCCCACCAATCCATGGAAATCCATGGGGAAAAAGGCACTTGAGCCTACACTCAGCCCTCCTGAAAGGTTTAAGCGAGTATGGAGCCGTCCTATGTGAAGTTGTTTAGGGAAGGGGAGCTCTCGGTGCGCGTCGAAAAGGCGATCGCCCTTATGGCGTCATGCAGCCTCTGTCCGCGCGAATGCGAGGTGAACCGCCTGGAGGGCGAGCTGGGTTTCTGCGAAACAGGGAGGAAGGCTCGGGTTTCCACCTATAATGCCCATTTTGGTGAAGAATCACCCCTTGTGGGAAGGTATGGGTCGGGGACCATCTTTGTCAGTTCTTGCAATCTACTCTGCAGTTTTTGCCAGAACTATGAGATCAGCCATTTGAAAGAGGGTGTGGAGGTCGAACCTGGACACATCGCAGCCATGATGCTTCAACTTTCAGAGAGGGGTTGCCATAATATCAATTTTGTGACACCCACCCATGTGGTCCCACAACTGCTTGAAGCCTTGATTCTGGCTGCGGAGCAAGGCCTAAGAATACCCCTTGTTTATAATTCCGGTGGCTATGACAAGGTAAAAACGCTAGAGCTTTTGGACGGTATTTTTGATATATATATGCCCGATTTCAAGTTTTGGGATGGGAAATGGGCAGAGAGGTATTGTAAGGCCCCCGACTATCCAGAGGTTGCCATGGCGGCCCTCAAAGAGATGCATCGGCAGGTGGGTGACCTGCTCACAGACAATCAAGGCCTGGGCGTGAGGGGTTTGCTGGTGAGACACCTGGTCATGCCAGAGAACATTGCTGGTTCTGAGAAGGTATTTGAATTTCTCGTCAAAGAGATCTCTCCCAACACCTACGTGAATGTTATGGATCAATACAGACCATGCGGAGAAGCTCATAAGGATGAACATATCAATCGCCGTTTGTCATCTCAGGAGTTCAGAAAAGCAACGGATATGGCACGGAAAGCGGGTCTGACGCGACTCGACCCTAGGGATCGAATTCGGCTGGTTTTTGGACTTTGATGGAACACGAAAGAATATTTATTGTGGGCGATATTCACGGCTGCCTGGATCCGCTGAAGCGGATGATGGACAAGATCAAGTGGCGACCTGAGGAAGACGGACTGATCTTTCTTGGAGACTACATCGATCGGGGAGTGGATTCCAAAGGAGTGGTTGACTATATTATGGAGATTTCAAATTCCTCTCCCAACGTTCAGTGTCTCATGGGGAATCATGAGAGTATTTTGCTGGATTTCTTAAGCAGTGGAGACCCGAGGCTGTTGCTTCTAAATGGGGGAATGAGCACGTTAGAAAGCTACCAGAAAGAGGAGAGGGGGGAGACAGAAGCCCTCATTCCTCCCGAACATGTGGCCTTTTTCGAAAATCTCTTCTTTTACATTGAGCTCGATGATTATTATGTGGTTCATGCAGGGTTTAGGCCCGGTGTGGAGATTGAGAAACAGTCCACTGAGGACCTCATATGGATTCGTGAACCATTCATCTTTTCCGACCATAACTTTGGCAAGAAGGTCATATTTGGCCATACCCCCTTGGCTGAACCCCTGGTGATGGACAATAAAATAGGCCTGGATACGGGGGCCGTCTACGGGAACAAATTGACCTGTCTTGAAATCCCTCGCCTGAAATTCTTTTCTGTGGAGGCCTGAGGTTTTGTCCCAGCCAGGGAAGCCTTCATCCGTTATCGGTCTTACCTCCACCATTCCGGTTGAAATTGTTTTTGCCGCTGGTCTGAAACCGGTAGACCTGAATAATGTATTTGTCAGCTCAGCCAGACCCGAGAAACTGATCACTCAGGCGGAATCAGCAGGATTTGCCCCCAACATCTGTGCATGGATAAAGGGCATATATGCCACGGTCATGAATCACAAGGTGAAGCGGGTCATCGCAGTAACCGGAGGGGATTGCAGCAATACCATAGCCCTGGCAGAAGTTCTCGCCCGAAGAGGCGTGGAGATCATACCCTTTGATTACCCTCCGGATCAGGACAGGGATCTTTTAATGGCCCAGATGGAGACGTTGAGGCGAGGCCTTTCCGCCACTTGGTCTGATATCCGAGCGGCAAAGCGGAGGCTGGATGGGATCCGAAGAAAATTGAGAGAACTGGACAGACTCACCTTTCAAGAAAATGTGGTCACCGGTCTTGAGAATCACCTCTTCCTGGTGAGTAGCTCGGATTTCAAATCAGATCCAGATCAATTTGAACGGGAGCTGGATACGTTTCTCCGAGGTGTTAAACAGAGGGAGCCGAAAAAGGAAGAGATAAGGCTCGGATTTTTGGGTGTCCCTCCCATATTTAATGACCTGCATGATCGCATTGAATCCCTCGGGGGTAGGGTTGTTTTTAATGAGATCCAGAGGCAATTCAGCATGCCCTACGGTGACGAGGATATCGTAGAACAATATCTTCGCTATACATATCCTTACAGCATGAAGGGGAGAATTGAGGACATCGAGAGTGCGATCAGGGAGAGGAATCTGGACGGATTGATCCATTACACGCAGACATTCTGTTTCAGACAGATATATGACATCATATTGAGGGAAAGCATCTCTGTTCCCATCCTCACGCTTGAAGGGGATCGTCCTGGCCCAATAGATAGCCGAACAGCTATCCGCATAGAGACGTTTATTGAGATGCTTAAGGACAAGAAAGCAGGCTAAGTTGTTGAGTAGTCAAATAGTTGAGTCGTGATCCTCCTAGGCCAATTGGACTTGAAATGTGAACTTGATGATTGAAAATGATGGGGAATTCCAGATAACGTCATAGTGAGTTGCCTCTTGAAACTACTCAACCACTTAACTAAACTATGCCCTGCCACCGCTGATAAAAGCCTCCGCTGTCTCCACATCCTGCTTGCTTCCAATATACAGGGGCACTCTTTGGTGTAAATCGGTGGGCTGTATTTCCAGTATAGGCCTATGCCCATCACTGGCATAGCCGCCCGCTTCCTTTACCACCATGGCCAGGGGATTGCATTCGACCATCAGCCTCAACTTCCCTGTAGGTTTCTTGGGGTCTTTCAGATCGGCCGGATACATGAAAATGCCCCCTTTTAGCAGATTGCGGTGGAAGTCTGCCACGAGGCTTCCCACATAACGCGAGGTATATGGGCGTCCGGTCTCTTTGTCTTTGGCCTTGAAATAATCGACGCAGGCCTTTGTCTTCTCATCCCAGTATTCGTAATTCCCCTCATTGACGCTATAGGTCTTTCCTTTTTCAGGGATGCGGATATTCTCATGGGAGAGAAGAAATTCCCCCACGCTCGGATACAGGGTGAAACCATGGACCCCGTTCCCTGTTGTATAGACCATAATGGTGCCTGAGCCGTAAATAAAATAGCCTGCCGCCACCTGATTGATCCCGGGCTGAAGGGCGTGACTGAGGAGAAAGTCCACATCTTTTTCTTCGGTCTCTGTTTTATAAATACCAAATATGGTCCCAATGCTCACATTCACATCGATGTTGGAAGAGCCGTCTAGGGGGTCAAAGAGGAGGATGTAATTTCCCTTTGGATATTGTGGGGGTATATCGATTAACTCTGCAATCTCCTCTGAACCCATGCAACAGAGTTGGCCGATATGCTGCATCCTCTCGACGATCACTCGATTGGCAAAAACATCCAGCTTCTGGACTCTTTCTTGCTGCACATTGAGGTCACCCGTGTACCCAAGAATGTCCACCAGACCCGCTTTGTTTACTTCCCGAGATATGACTTTGGCGGCAACGATTAATTCGTTGAGAAGGTGGGTGAAGGCCCCGGTGGCCTCCGGATTTTGACGCTGTTCGTTAAGAAGGTGCTGCGTTACGGTAATGCCCACGCCTCTAGTAACCATTTTTATCCCTCCCTACGTGCCGTGGGGCATAAAGCCCCACCCTACGAAAACATGACCATTGTAAGGTGGCATTTTATCCGTCAACGTCCATTGGCGGATTAACCCGTCCAAGTGCTTTGGAGGGTGAATATGCCACCGCTCACCAGCGGAAAAGAGACTCCCACGACGACGCATTTTCCCCTTACTGAGTTTTAATATTTGATAAGAGAATCCCAGAATTCTGGGTCCTGATCCCTCCAGTTAGGACCAAATCTCCTATCGCAGAAACCACTGAGCCGCTCATACCACTTAGCCCATACGTTTTTATTGTTTTCTCTCGCCTCAAGCACATCAGCCACAAAGGTGGCGATGTTATTTATTTCGTCTTTTGGGGCGTAAAAAGAGGCTCCCTTTTGAATGGATTTCTTGAGATGCTCTTCGGAGACGGCATGGGCCGTGAGCATGAGGGCGGGAATTTCTCGCTTGTTTGCAATTTCAAGCAGGTCGTATCCCTGGACGCCCATAATATCGAGGACTGCGATGTGATAGTAATTGTTTTCAAGAAGTTCTTTGGCCTCCTCAAAGGAAGATGCGGGGTCCACCTTACACATATCCAGGAGTTCGGTTAGCAGTTCAAGTACATCAGGTTCATCATCAACGATGAGGACTCTCTTGCCTTTGAGCATCTTTTCCGGCTCCATTCTGGCGTCTCCTTTAATTCATTAAATCGCTTCAGTTCGCCTTACAAAATGAACGCACGGTTTTAACACCCCTTTATACCATAGCCTCTTTGTATTCCAGCCTGTAGAGCTCAGCCAGAGTGATGAAAATGGTCATGATCAGCGGACCGTAAATAATACCAAGGATACCAAAGAGTTTTATGCCTCCGAGGATGCCGATGAAAACCAGAAGAGAGTTCATGCGCATACCCTTACCGATCATTCGAGGCTTAAAGAGGTACTCCATAATGATACTATAGGCCCCATTGTATACTAGGAAGCCTATGGCTGTTCCGGTCTGACCCTGAAGGATCAATATGATGAATGCCGGAACATAGACAATAGATGCTCCGATGAACGGTAAAAAGGCCATAAATCCGATGAGTGTACCCCAGAGAAATGGGGATCCCAGCCCGAAGAAAAAAAACCCAAAACCTCCAATGATCCCCTGGATGAAGCCGTTTAGTCCATTGCCAACGATAACGGCCCTGGCCATTTCACGAAATTTTCTCACTACGAGTTCCTGTTGTTCTATGGGGAAGGGGAGGAGTTCGGAGATATAATTCTTGAGGCGCTCGCCATCCCGGAAGATATAGTAGACGATCAACATCATTAAGAAAAAATGGATCAGAAAGTTGAGCAGGTTGGATGCTATGGAGCGCAGTTGCTTGGAGAGGAAGAGTCCCACATTCTTACCCAGTTCCGTGGCTAAATCTTCAAGGGTTCCCGGATTCACCTCGATACCTGTCAGCTCTCCTACTTTCCTTAAGCGTTGGGCCCAGATGGAATCACCCTCAAGGATTTGCTGTATCTTCAGCAAAGAGACAGCTTCTCTGCTCCGTCGGTAAAAGTCAAAGGCCTCATTGGAAAGGGTCCCCACAAACCCCCCCACCGGGATAACCAGCACCAGAAATATAAAGATGGTCATAAGCAGGGAGGCCCCACGCTCCTCACCTTTGAATAGCTTTTTTACCCGGGCATAAAGGGGGTAGAAGGCGCTTGCTATAAGAAGGGCGAGTATGATGGCGGACATATAGGCCCAAAAGAGCCGCAAGAGCAAAACGAGCACACCAATGAGGACAACAAGAAAGACTTTTGAGACAAAGCTTTTTTCCATTTTTTGTTTTCCCTAATGGAAAATCATATAGAGGAGAGTCCTCTTAGTCAAAATAATTTTAAACGCAAGATAGCCATCAACTTACTGAAATTCTCCGGATAGAGGAATTCCGGTAAAGCACTACGCCTATGTTTTGTTAGAGCACATTTATGCACTGATCAGACAGCTGGAGAAGGCCATAAACTAAGATCCCGATTCAGCGTAGCCGAAGCCCTGGCGTGGAGGGCTTCAATTTTTGTCAAAAAAAAAGCATCCCATCATGATTCGATGGAATGCCCTTTCTTTACTCGGAACAGGTGTTAAACTAGCGTGACATTGACTGCACTGGGGCCTTTTTGGCCTTGCTCTATGTCAAAGGTAACCCTGTCGCCTTCCCTTAGAGACTTGAAGCCGTCCCCCTGGATTCCCGAAAAATGAACAAATACATCAGGACCGTCTTCCTGCTCAATGAAGCCATACCCCTTTTTTTCACTAAACCATTTTACTGTTCCTTCTGCCAAAGCACTTCCCTCCTTTTAAATAAAATCTCCTTTTTCCAAACTTCAGGTTCCCAGTCTTGACAAATGGCCCTCTGCCTGAGAACGAAACCTGAACACCAATAAAGACGTCCCTTTATTGATCAGAGGCATCATAGCCCTTTTTTATCCAAAATCAAGTTATTATTGAAAAAAAGTTCCTCTCTCAGGGGTAGGGGAGGCGGAAATAATTTGAATTGAGAATGGATAAAGGGAGTTTCATTCATCGGTCTCCGTCAGCCCTGTGCTACTTGCCCTTATCTATGATATCGACCTCGTCAAATCCTTCAAAAAATCCTTCAAACCCAGTTGAATCCGCATCAACTCCTTTGAGACCGGTTAAATCCGTCTCAAAATAAATTTTGATCTTAGCCTTCGCTAAACCTACTACAGAAGCGGCGTCTTCAACCGATTGCCCGTAAGATTCAACCATAAGATCTGCGATGCGCTCTTGAACCGATCCTCTATCAAATTTGACCATAAGATCTGGGATGCCATCACCATCATAATCCCCGACTTCTGTGGGGTGGGCCTCGGCTGGTATGTCCTCTATTACATTAGCCTCTTCCCCATTCATGGCAATACTCGTAATCGCAATTGTACCGATATCAATATCTTCCACATCATGACCGTCAGGCAGTTCTATGTAACAGGTGACCCACTGCCCCTTACTTTTTAGATTCAGCGTCTCTGGATGAAAATCAATTGTGGGAATGGGGGTTTCCGTATAATCGATGATAAGTCTAGGGTAGCATTCAGTACAATAAGGCCAGTTTGAGGTATACATTGAAACAACTCTGGATTCACTAGGGGGTACCACGGAATATGGTGTCTCTAATAATACGCCATAATTCGAGGAAAAACCTGAAATCCAATCTCTAACGAGATCTGTCAGATAAAAAGACATCAAAACCCCGGCAGTTGCAAATTCGGAATCCTCTATGTTTTCATCAAAAAGATCTTGTGACATCGGATAATTCCCCAATGATTCAAAATCACTCCACACAGAACTCTCATCCCATGGTTCCAACACCCTGTGTACATTAACTTCTACGCTAGAAGCACTTCCAGCAAATACGAGAAAGGTATTTAACTCGAGTCGAGCACCAAGGATATGTTTTGTATTGAGCCATGATGGAAGGTCAAATTTTACCAGACTAAAAGCCATATGCCCTACACTATCCGACGAAGCAAGCATAAGAACGGCACTTCCATTGTCCCCAGTAGGAGAAAGACTTGATATATATGTATCAATGGGCTTCTCAGGTACCAGTGGCAAAGTAACCGTTTCCCCGACTGCCATGCTGGGCATGGAAAATAGCAGCAAGAAGAGGAATAATGGGATCATCATTTGATTACGTGGCATCATACGTATTCCTTTCTCTTTAACGCTAAAATATGCAAATAATTAAAGACATTTATTTTTCTCTCCATGGATCTTCAGGGTTAGGTAGATTTTAACTAGCCCCTTGGAAAAAACCAATCGGTAGAAATTATGATTTTTGTCTAATACTGCGAATAAGGGATCAGCACTTTATTATTAGATTTGCATTGTGGAGCTAAGGAAGGAAGCTTATGGAGTGATATAGATTATCTTAATATTTACTGAATTAATCTATTTAGCTACGAATAAAACTAACTCTAACTAAACCGAAAGAGAGTTCCCTCTTAAAGGAAATCGGCTTTCCGGATCGTGCCAGAATTATCCCATTCGGCTCTATCGGGAGGGGGGAAAGCGCTAGTCTTGTGGTGGCCTCTTAACATCCATAAGGAATGGCAGGCTCTGCATATCCAAACGCTCATTTTTTCAATATGACAGGCTTGCCAGGGTTTTCTCGAAGCAAATGGGCAAGAGAGATTCGCTTTAAATAGTTGTATAGGCTGTAGGCGTCGTGGGTCATCCAAACCGACTGACAAACCACTGCGGTGTGAAAAACTCCGTTACAGACGACTCTAAAATCCCAAGTCCCGGCCCATGTTTTTTTGTTATCATTCTTTCTATAGCCAACGAGGCACCCTGGAAATTCTTCCTTAAGATATTTGCGAACGGCACGGGCCTTTTCTTGGTCGATTTTAGCCACTCTCATTTTTCCCCTTCACAAGTAAAGAGCCCCACATGCTCTTGAGAAATGGCGTCTTTCTGCTTGGCTCAAATTACTCTCTACTTGTGGCAATCTCATTGGGTTTGTTCAAAGATGTCCAAAAGGCTCCAGCGAATATAGGCCATAAAGCCACTCAGGATGAAGCCTGCCACCAAAAAGCATGATGACAGAGGGATGGCCTGCAACCAAAATCTAATGATTCCAGCTAGCGCCTCCCAGACCCCCAGGCGATCCAGAAAACGGAGATCAATGCCAAGGACCTCAATGGCATCCGCAAGTGGAATCGGGGTCCAACTCTCTGTAACGAGCCAGACGAAGAATTGAAAACCAATAATGGCCATACCTACCAATGCAGGGGAGAAAGCGATCAAAATGAGAGCGCCCATGACCAATTCAAGAAAGGTCCTAAGCAGTAATCTGAGAACTCTTAAAATTAATCTTATCATTTGAAATGGCCCAGTTCTCTCGCCTGGGAGACTGTGCCATAATTCGTCATCTCGGCCAAATCCTGCGGCCTGTCCGGCGAAGCTTCAGCGAAGACGGAAGCGGGATGCTCGCCCTGTTGAATCTCGCCTCTGGCGAGTGCGCAAAGCGCAATTCAACGGGGCGAGCCGGGATC
>SMTZ1_10007714_pt1 | contig 13173 bp, 10 predicted proteins | sample DeeMarSWOR136_30_FD_25667 | JGI IMG/M metagenome (IMG submission 25667) | reverse complement strand
ATGACCATTGCCGGATTGGTAATTGCCCTGGGACTTCTGGTTGATAATGCCATCGTGGTGACAGAAAATATCTCCCGTTTCATAAAACAGGGTTATAATAATCAGGATGCGGCGGTGAAAGGTACTCAACAGATTAGCTGGGCAGTGGTCAGTTCTACTGTTACTACGGTGCTTGCTTTCATTCCCATGATGATGATTGGAGATGTTACAGGTGATTTTATTCGTAGTATGCCAGTAAGTGTTGTTTATACCCTTCTGGCCTCTCTTTTTATCTCCCTTACCCTCACACCATATTTGGCAAGTAAATACCTCCGTCAAAAAGCAATGGCAAAAGAGATGTATATCAGGAAAGCTATTGACCTTATTATTGAGAAATATTACCGGAGGCGCTTGGCACATGCCCTGAACCATCCCAAACGCTATATATTCCTTGCACTAATCATTTTCCTGTTAAGTTTAACGCTTTTCCCATTGATCGGGATTAGTTTTTTTCCGAAGGCAGAAAAACCGCAATTTATAATTAACATCAATACCCCGGATGGTACCAGTATCGACAGAACAATTGAAGTGACCAATTATGTGGAATCCGTTCTGTCCAAACAGAATAACATTGTGCACTATACCACCAATATTGGTAAAGGGAATCCCCGCATTTATTATAACGTTATCCCGGAAAATGAAAAGAGTAACCATGCCCAGATACTGTCGGAACTACAGGAGTATAGTCCCGATAAATTCCCAGAAACCATAGAGATGCTACGAAAAACATTTTCACAATACGCCGGTGCAGAAATCGAGGTGAAAGAGTTTGAACAGGGCCCTCCCATAGAAGCCCCGATCGCCATCCGAATTCTCGGAGAAAATTTGGATATCCTGCGCCAAGTAGCACAAGATATTGAATCGATTATTTCATCAACCTATGGTACAATTAATGTCAAGAATCCGTTGAGCACCACCAAAACCGACCTGAGGGTTCGCATTAATCGCGAAAAGGCTGCTTTATTAGGGATTCCGCTGGTAGAAATAGACCGGACTATCCGGGCGGGTATTGCCGGCTTACCTATAGCTGAATACCGCGATCCTGATGGTAAAGAATACAATATCGTGGTACGTTTACCTATCCAGAAAAAGCCTCAGTTATCAGATTTTGACAGAATATATGTATCTTCCATCAGCGGTGCCCAGGTACCAATACGCCAGGTAGCCATTATTGAATTTAAAACCTCACCCTTGAGGATTAACCATTATAAAATGGAGCGAAATGTTACTGTAACATCTGATATAATTGGGAATCTGTCTGTAGACAAAATCACCAAGCAGATTATAGAGAAACTGGAACAATATAAATGGCCTAAGGGATACCGCTACGCCATCGGTGGTGAACTGGAAAGTCGGGAGGAATCTTTTGGGGGTATGCTCCAGGCCGTTTTAATGGCAATGGTGGCCATTTTTGCCGTATTGGTATTGCAATTCCGTTCTCACAGTCAGCCATTTATTGTATTCTCCGCCATTCCATTAGCCATTGTAGGATCTATTATTTCCTTACTAATTACCGGCTATTCCTTCTCATTTACTGCCTTTGTAGGGCTCACCAGTTTAGTTGGCATTGTGGTCAATAATTCAATTATTCTGGTAGATTATACCAACCAGCTTCGAGCGGAAGGGAAGGATCTGATCAGCGCCATTAAAGAGGCGGGAGAACCCCGATTTGTTCCCATCGTTCTAACTACTGCCACCACCATTGGCGGTTTACTTCCCCTCACCCTGCAAGGCGGAACCCTATGGGCCCCCATGGGGTGGACTATAATCGGTGGGCTTATCGCATCAACCTTATTGACCTTGCTTATCGTACCGGTACTTTACAAATTATTTACTCGTGTCGCATAATTAAATACGCAATAGATGATGGTGCACGGTACTATTCTTATTCTTTTGAATGCTGATGAAACTCGATTTCTCACTCACTTCTTGATGATAATGTCGGGACCCACAGGTCACTTTCTTACTCATAAGGCATAAATCCCTACAGATTCAGGAACAAGCACACCGGGGCGATGAAGGAAACCGTTTTTCATGAAACACCTTTCGGATAATTTATTTTATGATTATATCCTTAGCACAGCAGAATGAATTTAAATTCAAACAGATTATTTCTATTGAAATAAAATATTTTATAAATGAAATCACCCATTTCCCTCTTCTCTTGAAAGCATGGGTGTCCGGTTAAATATTAATTTTCATACTCAGATCAATTCCATTTACAAGACTGTTTTAAATAACCCTCTCCAGGCCCTAAAAATAGGGCCTTTCCCCTCCTCATATATTTATGGACTGGAGACATGGGTAATAGGTGTTCGGAGACATAGGTAACAGTTTAATATTCTTTAACCCACCCCTTGATGTACTTATGGTGCAAATCAACTCACCCCCTTCGCCCCCTCTCTTTTAAAGAGAGGGGGTTGGGGGGTGAGTTAATAGATCGTCTGGAATTAATAAATTTTATAATTATGCACAATATGTACCTTTTGATACAGCCCCGTTTATATAACTGCTGATAGCACAGAATATCACTTGGGGTGGTTTAAGGAAAATGATACATCTATTAGTCTTTTTTGTTTAGAGAAAGCTTAATTATATTTGTTACCCATGTCCCCGAACATATGTAACCTATCTCCCCAGTCTAAAAACTAGGGGATTTAAGGGTGGGTCAGTTATAACAGCTAAAAATGAAGCTTTCGAAATAAATCCCATTTTCATATGCTTTTATTACTTCGTTTTGAAATAACCATTTGCTCCGTTAACAGGATATCTCTGCTTGAAAGAGATGAGGACATTTGAGATCTGTTAGGTATGGGATATACTGTTCACGGGGTGAGTTGATATGAAACAACATTGGGGAAATAATACCAATTATTATATTTTAATTGAATTTGCCGAGTTCAGCACATAATTATTGTCCATATTAAACAAACCACTTTCAGGTAGATGAATCAAGGTTGATGACTTACCATTTCATAAAGAGTTTATATAGATTGAATAAAAAAATCTACTGGTTGATTTTTTGAGGAAGTTTCCTTTAATTAACCCCTTAAATATTCAAAAAAGATTTGATATAATAATCACAAAGGCTTATTTATTACAACAAAAGGTAGAGATGGGCTTAACAAAGATTAAAAAAGGATTAAATGTACCAATCACCGGTGCACCTGAGCAGGTAATCAGTCGTGGTAATATTACCCGTAGAGTTGCGCTACTCGGGGATGATTACATTGGTATGCGCCCTACCATGGAAGTAAAAGTAGGCGATCGCGTCAAAATTGGTCAATTGATCTTTACAGATAAGAAGATGCCTGGTGTTCGTTACACCTCCCCGGGAGCCGGTAAAGTGGTTGAAATAAATCGAGGCGAAAAACGTCACTTTTTGTCAGTGGTGATTGAACTGGATGGTGACGAAGAAATCACTTTCCCATCGCACTCTGATGCAGAATTAGAAAACCTGAAGCGACAGCAGGTAGTGGACCAGCTGATTGAATCCGGTTTATGGACTTCCCTGCGGGTCCGTCCCTTCAGTAAAGTAGCAAATCCCGAGACATCTCCTCATTCCATCTTTATCACTGCCATGGATAGTAATCCCCTCGCTCCCCAGGTAGATCGAATCCTGGAAGATGACCGGCAAAACTTCATCAATGGCCTGAGAGTTTTAGCCAAGTTGACAGAGGGAAAACTTTATCTTTGCAAGGAAGCATCTGCGACAATTCCTACGGCAGACATCCCATCACTTATTGTGGAGGAATTCGTCGGACCTCATCCCTCGGGCAATGTGGGAACTCACATTCATTTTTTAGATCCTGTCAGCCGCCTAAAAACAGTATGGCATATCAGTGCTCAGGATGTGACTGCCATTGGGGTGCTCTTTACCACTGGAAAATTGAAAGGGGATAGAATAGTCTCTCTGGCCGGACCTGCCGTAAAAAATCCTCGTTTAATTCGTACCAGAATAGGTGCCAATTTAGAAGACATTGTATCCGGTGAACTCAAAGATGGTGAAAACAGGATCGTATCAGGATCTATTCTCTCAGGTCATCACGCAGCAGGACCAGTTGCTTATCTGGGTCGTTATCACCGGCAAATCTCTGTCCTGAAAGAGGGCCGGGAGCGAAAATTCTTCGGGTGGTTGAGTTTTGGGAAAAATCTATTTTCTGTCAAACCGATATTATTATCCAGCCTTACCCCAGAAAAAAAATTTGATTTTACCACAGCAATGCATGGTGGAGATCGTTCAATTGTCCCCATTGGGAATTATGAGAAGGTGATGCCCTTAGACATTTTAGCGACATACTTGTTAAGAGCCATTGCGGCGACAGATGTTGAAGAAAGCGAAAATCTGGGATGTCTGGAATTGGATGAAGAAGATTTAGGACTATGTACTTTTGTCTGTCCAGGCAAGATTAATCATGGCGTAAACTTGAGACGAACATTAACATTAATAGAAAAGGAAGGATAGTGAGATTTTTAAGAGATTTTCTGGATAAACAGGAAAAGTATTTTGTAAAAGGCGGTAAACTGGAAAAATTTTACTATCTGTATGAAGCCATTAATGGTTTCGTATTCACACAGGGTAGAGTAACGAAAACCGCCTCCCATATTCGTGATGCTATGGATCTCAAAAGAATGATGATGATGGTGGTTTATGCATTGATCCCTACCGTTATCATGGCATTATATAATACAGGATATCAGGCCAATCTGGCCATGGCCCAACTGGGTCAAACCACCATCGAAGGATGGCGGGGTATTGTAATCTCCTTTCTCGGTCTGGGACATGATCCAGGTAACATCCTTGCCAATATGGTTCATGGCGCTTTATATTTCTTCCCGGTCTATATAATTACGCTTGCAGCGGGAGGCTTCTGGGAAGTGGTCTTTGCTGTCACACGTAAGCATGAAATTCAGGAGGGATTCCTGGTGACCAGCCTGCTCTTTCCACTGATACTGCCCCCGGATATTCCCTGGTGGCAGGTAGTTCTGGGAATATCATTTGGAGTGGTTTTTGGAAAAGAAGTATTTGGCGGCGTTGGCATGAACATTTTAAATCCCGCCCTTACTGCCCGAGCTTTTCTCTTTTTCGCTTATCCGGCTCAGATATCAGGTGATAAAGTATGGGTGGCCGTGGATGGACTCAGCCGGGCAACACCCCTGGCTGAAGCTGCTGATGCCACCATGCAGGTATCGGTTTCCTGGATAGATGCTTTTGTAGGTCTGATACCCGGTTCCATGGGCGAAACCTCTGCCCTGGCATGTTTGATCGGTGCCTTTCTTTTAATTATTACCGGGGTGGGTTCATGGCGCATTATGCTAAGCGTGCTGGCAGGAATGGTGGGAATGTCCCTTTTCTTCAACCTCATTGGCAGTTCCACCAACCCAATGTTTCAGTTATCACCTCTGTGGCATCTTGTTTTGGGTGGTTTCGCTTTCGGTGCGGTGTATATGGCTACAGATCCGGTGAGTGCCGCCATGACAGATCCGGGAAGATATATTTATGGCCTGCTTATCGGTATTCTGGTGGTTTTGATCAGGGTTGTTAATCCCGCCTTTCCGGAGGGCATGATGCTTGCTATCCTGTTTATGAATGTGTTCGCCCCCATTATTGACCGAATTTTCATCAACGCCAACATAAAAAGGAGACTGTTAAGAAATGTCAGTTGAAAGTACTAAAAAAATTATTGGCGTGGCACTGGGTGTCTGTATCGTTTGTTCGATTCTGGTCTCTTCTGCAGCCGTAGCCCTTAAAAGCCGCCAGGAAGAAAATAAAAAACTAGAAAAAATCAAGAATATTCTGATAGCCGGCGACCTTTTAAAAGAAGGTAAGGGAATAGAAAAAACCTACAACCAGTATATTGAAGCGGCTATTATTGATTTAGAATCCGGACAACCACTACCGGAAGAAAAATATACCGATGATTTGAATACCAAAAACTTTGATGTGAAAAGTATTGCCAGTAATCCGAATTATAACAGGAGAATTCCCCCTGCCAAAGACCTTGCCGGTATCAAAATAATGCCAAAATACATGGCAGTCTATTATGTAAAACAAAATGATGAAATCAGTAAAATCATCATACCGGTCTATGGCAAAGGGTTATGGTCTACCATGTATGGTTTTATGGCACTCGACAAAGATCTGAGAACCATAGAGGGTTTCACCTTTTATGAACATGGCGAAACACCCGGACTGGGTGGTGAAGTAGATAATCCCAGATGGAAGAGCATCTGGAAGGGCAAAAAAGCCTTTGATGAGAATTGGGATGTGAGAATTACTGTCATCAAAGGTGTGGTTGATCCATCAAGCGACCAGGCTAAATATGAGGTTGATGGTCTTTCCGGATCTACTCTCACTACCAGAGGTGTAGACCATCTGGTAAAGTTCTGGTTAGGAGATGAGGGCTATGGTCCTTTTTTTGAGAGATTAAGAGGAGAGTCAAGTGATGGCCAAATATAAAAGTCTATTGCTCGATCCAATATTTAATGATAATCCCATTGGCAGACAGATACTTGGTATTTGCTCAGCTCTGGCGGTCACTTCTAAATTGGAAACATCCATCGTGATGGCCTTAGCAGTGATCTTCGTAACAACCTTTTCCAACCTGGCTGTCAGTCTGATCAGAAACCATCTTGCCAGTAGTATCAGAATCCTGGTGGAAATGACCATTATTGCTTCACTGGTTATTATTGCAGACCAAATCATCAAGGCTTACGCTTTTAATATCAGCAAGCAGTTATCGGTTTATGTGGGATTAATCATCACCAACTGTATTATCATGGGAAGAGCCGAAGCATTTGCCTTGAAAAATCCCCCGGTATTGAGTATTCTGGATGGCTTGGGAAACGGTTTCGGATACACTTTTATCCTGCTATATGTTGGGTTTTTCAGAGAGCTCCTGGGTTCCGGTAAACTACTGGGATATACTATCCTGACCCTCAATACCGAAGGTGGTTGGTATATTCCAAACGGTCTCTTACTCCTTTCGCCAAGTGCTTTTATCTTTATCGGCCTGTTTATCTGGGCTGTGAGAACCTGGAAACCCGAACAAGTTGAAGAGGAATAATCATGTTTGAATACTATCTAAGCTTGTTTGTTAAATCAATTTTTATTGAAAATATGGCCCTGGCCTTCTTTCTGGGAATGTGCACCTTTCTGGCGGTCTCTAAAAGAGTAGAAACCGCAGTTGGACTGGGAATTGCCGTGGTAGTGGTTCAGGCAATCACTGTTCCGGTAAATAATCTTATCTATCACAATGTATTGAAGGAAGGAGCTTTAAGCTGGGCCGGATTACCAAATATAGATATCACATTTCTGGGATTAGTGACCTATATCGGAGTAATTGCCTCCATGGTACAAATTCTGGAAATGACACTCGATAAATTTGTGCCAAAACTTTACAATGCTCTGGGCATCTTTCTCCCACTCATTACCGTCAACTGCGCCATACTTGGTGGTTCTCTTTTTATGGTGGAAAGAGAGTATAATTTTGCAGAAAGTGTCACTTTCGGGATTGGATCGGGTGCAGGTTTTGCTATTGCAGTTATCGCTCTGGCCGGTATACGTGAAAAAATGCGATACAGTAATGTTCCAGAGGGTTTAAGGGGATTGGGTATTACTTTTATAATAGTTGGCCTGATGGCCATCGCCTTTATGTTGTTTTCAGGAATTCAATTATAAGGGAAAATGAATGGAAGGAATTAATCTCGTCCTCATAGGTGTTTTATTCTTCACCATCATTGTTTTGCTGTTGGTGATCGTCATTTTATTTGCCAGATCAAAACTGGTTGCCACCGGAAAAGTCAAGATATTCATTAATGATGATCCGGACAAAACCCTGGAAGTTTCAGCTGGTGACAAATTGTTAAATGTACTATCGGATAATAAAATTTATTTGCCATCTGCCTGCGGAGGTGGGGGAACCTGTGGAGAATGCAAGGCTATTGTTACCAAAGGTGGTGGTGACGTGCTGGCCACCGAAAAAGGAAAACTTACCCGTGGACAAATCAGAGAAAAATACCGCCTGACCTGCCAGCTACCAGTTAAGGGTGACATAAGTCTGCAGATACCGGCAGAAGTATTTGAGATAAAAAAATGGGAATGCACCGTCCGTTCCAATAAAAATGTCGCCACCTTTATCAAAGAGCTGGTATTGAAGCTCCCGGAAGGTGAGAAAGTGGATTTCCGTGCCGGTGGATATATTCAAATTGAAGCACCACCTCATACTGTACATTACAAGGATTTCGACATCGATGATGAATACAAGCCGGATTGGGATAAATATGATATGTGGAAGTATGTTTCAAAAGTGAATGCACCCGTAGTACGTGCCTATTCCATGGCCAACTATCCGGAAGAGGAAGGCATTATCATGCTCAATGTTCGGATTGCTTCCCCTCCCCCTGAAAAACCCAATGCTCCGCCGGGACAAATGTCTTCTTATATCTTCAGTCTGAAACCGGGTGATAAGGTGACCATATCCGGACCTTATGGTGAATTCTTTGCCAAAGATACCGATAATGAAATGATCTTTATTGGCGGTGGTGCCGGTATGGCGCCAATGCGCTCGCACATATTCGACCAACTTAAACGGATTCACTCCAACAGAAAGATTTCGTTCTGGTATGGTGCCCGAAGTAAGAGAGAAGCCTTTTATGCCGAAGAATTCGACGAACTGGAGAAAAAAAATCCAAATTTTAAATGGTATCTTGGACTTTCTGAACCTTTACCAGAAGATAACTGGGATGGTCCGACCGGTTTTATACACCAGATTTTATATGAAAACTATCTGAAAGATCATCCCGCCCCGGAGGACTGCGAATATTATCTCTGCGGGCCACCACTTATGAACAGCGCCGTTCTGAAGTTGCTGGATGACATGGGAGTAGAACAAGAAAACATCCTGTTCGATGATTTCGGTATTTAAAATCCTTACTTTTCCAGATAGCAGGCTCAGCGAAAGCAAATTATTTATCCTAATTATTGAATCAGAAAAATTTCTTTCAGGCAACTTACTTAAAAGTTGTTTGAAATAAGACAGAAGGAGAATGAAATGAAAACTGCTGAAGAAATACTCAAAGAAAAGGATATCGATATTATCAGTGTCACGGCTGACACAACCATTTCCGAAGCAATAAGAGTCATGATAAAAAATCAAATTGGCGCTATTCTGGTCGAAAAAGAAGGCGAAATTGTAGGCATATGGACTGAGCGGGATTTGATGCGGAATGTATTAACTGCTGGATTTGATCCAAATACCGCTATCATTAGCGATTATATGTCAACCGGTCTGAAGTCAGCAACGCATACAGACACGGTTTATATGTTGAAAGACAAATTCCTGGGGCTTCGATTGCGACACTTACTGATAGAAAAAGAAGGAAAATATATCGGTTTGCTCTCCACCGGGGATATCATCAAAGCCAGTCTAAGGGAAAAAGACCTGGAATTAAAAGATCTCAATGCCATCGTCAGTTGGGAATACTATGAGAACTGGAGATGGAGAAAAAGATGATTTTTCATTACCCAATTTCGTTATCAGAGTATTATTATCAACCATGAATTCATTCTCGTTAACCGGTCTCCTGCATTTATTTGCTATTACCATCATCATCTTTCTCAATTGTTTCAACTCAAATCCTTCTGAAAATCTGGTGGTGCTGGATGGCAGCACCATGGGAACCTACTATTCAATAAAATTGATTAAATCGGATCTTGCCTCCAGTAAAAAAACACCAGAAGATATTCAGGCTGGAATAGATAGCTTATTGAAGGTGGTAAACCGGCAAATGTCCACTTATATCAATGATTCTGAAATTTCCCGTTTTAACCAGCACAAAAATTCCGGTTGGTTTCCAGTTTCAACTGATTTGCGATATGTTATTGAAAAATCGATACAGATTTCTGAACTGTCCGGTGGTGCATTCGACATCACTGTGGGACCAGTGGTGAATTTATGGGGTTTCGGGACGGAAGAGCGAATCCAGGAAATCCCCACCGATGAAGAGCTTCAGGAACGAATGGCATTCATTGGATACCAGAATCTCAGCGTGAACCCATCACCTTCTTCCATAAAAAAAAGAGAAATAAATCTTTACTGCGATCTATCAGCGATTGCCAAAGGATTCGGAGTTGATAAAATAACTGAATATTTAGATTCATTCACAATCCATAATTACCTGGTAGATATCGGAGGAGAAATCAAAACCAGAGGCCGGAATCAGAAGGGCTTGTTATGGAAAATTGGAATATCCACTCCCGATAACAAATTTGGTATTCAGAAAGTGGTTTTATTAGAAAATAAAGCAGTCGCTACCTCCGGGGATTATCGTAACTATTTCGAGAGTGATGGGCAAAGATATTCTCACACCATTGATCCAACCACCGGTAGACCAATCACTCATAACCTCGCATCAGTAACCGTCTTACATGACACCTGCATGATGGCAGATGCCCTGGCAACCACCATCGATGTAATGGGTCCGGATAAAGGGTATGAATTTGCCATAACACAGGAACTTCCTGTTTTTATGATTGTAAGAGAAAATGACCGGTTTGTGGAAAAAATGACACCCGGTTTCGAAAAGTATTTATCACAAGATTAAGGATAAAAAAAGATCATGATAGAATATCTTGTTGCATTTTTACTATTTGTGGTAGCCATCTCCCTTATGCTTGTTGCTTTGCAATTCAGCAGATATAAAAAACGCCCCTCCGGTTGTTGTGGTGGCGGACATTGTTCAACAGATAATGAAGAAACTTTTAGCGGACACAGCTGTTATGATGAAAAGACCGAGTTTGTTAAAAAGTATAAGACTGCTAAGGATAGGTAGATTTTAATGATAATTCGATTTGATGAAGCGTCGACTATTTCAATGACTGTCCTGCTAATGAAATTACCAGGAGTCTGGTACTTGAGTGTAAAAAATATTTTACCCGAAGAAGGCATCACACAACAAAAAAAGCAATATTTCAAACCTAGGTAAGTAATAATATCAAGACGATTAAATCTATATAAAACTTGGCACCTAAAAATGCAAAAAGAATTAACGAATCTGTTTTGCACCTGGTTAACTACTTAAGAACTTTTTCCCTCACCACCACATCATAAACGGTAGGAATTACCACCAGGGTTAAAATGGTACCTATTAGCAGGCCCCCGATTACGGTAATGGCCATGGGAGTCCGCAATTCGGCCCCTTCACCGAATCCTAATGCCATGGGTAGCAGACCCAAGACCGTGGTAATGGTGGTCATAAGAATAGGACGTAAACGTACCTGGCCGGCCTGTTTGATCGCTTCGCGTTTGGCTAATCCACGCTTACGCAGCTGATTAATATAATCAAGCAAGACAATGGCGTTGTTCACCACAATACCGGCCAACATGATCAGTCCAATAAGAACCACTACGCTGATGGGTGTCCCTGTGACCAACAGCGTCAGGATTACTCCAATAAGGGCAAAAGGTATAGTGAACATAATGATAAAAGGTTGCACCAAAGATTCAAACTGGGAAGCCATAACCAGATAAACTAAGAAAATAGCCAGAGCGATGGCCAGTTTCATACTGTCGAATGAGGTAACCATCTCGCGTTGTTGTCCCCCGATACGGATACGGAAATCAGGTGGGAGTTGGATACCATCGATTATGCTTTGAATGTCTTGTGAAACACTACCCAGGTCTCGACCCTTGAGGTTGGCGGTTATCAAGGCAACTCGTTCCTGATCAATGCGCCTTATTTCGCTCGGTCCGCGGTCCAATTCTACATCGGCCACGGCTGATAAAGGAATGGGAACCGATCCGGTTGAATTAACCACCAGTCTGCGCAAATCTTCCACATTATTGCGATCTTCTTCCCGCACACGTACCCTAATATCCACTTTACGGTCTTGCCGGTTTAACTCGGTTGAGACTTCTCCCAAAACCTTATTGCGGATAATGTTGCCTATACCGGCCACATCCAGACCTACATGAGCCAACCGGCGACGGTTGAAGACGATCTGAACTTCTGGATTCCCCCCTTCGGTGCTAGCTTTAATATCACGCAAACCTTCAATTTTGTGCATCTCCTGCGCCAGACTCAGACTGAGACGTTCCAACTCATCCAGGTTGTAACCACGCACTTCCACTTCAATAGGAGTTCTGAAACTAAAAAGTGTCGGCCGCGAGATCTTGTACTCGAGAGCAGGAATAGAAACGAATCGTTCTCGCAGGTTATCCATAATCTGCTGTTCAGCTTGTCGATCATCTCGTTTCTCCAACTGGATATGCAGCTGCCCCAAATTTTCACGCAGTTCGGTGGCGCTAAAACCCATTTGTGCTGCGGTTCCAGAGACCGCGTAGACACTACTAATACCGGGTATTTCTTGTGCCAGCGATGCCATATTAGTAATCACTTTCTCGGTCTCCTCAAGCGGTGTTCCGATGGGCAACAGTATGTCCACGAAGAATTCTCCCTGGCTCATCTCCGGAATGAGTTCTGTGCCAATAATCCTGACACTGGCCACCGATAAAACAAAAATCAAAAAGGTAGTGGCAAGCAGTTTTAGACGATGTTTCAGTACTATATTGAGTAATCTGGGATAATTATCGGTCAAGCGCTTCAAAGTACCGTCAAAAGCCACATAAATAGGTCCCAGTAACCTGTTAAAAAAACCGGTTATTCTAGACAGTAAAATTCCAAGCAGACTGAAAAATAAAGCTGGTAGTTGCACAAATATACTATTTTTAAGTCTCTTGAAAGTACCATGCTTACTGCGGGATTGAGCTATCGAAGCGGGCTCCCGAAAGGCACCTGGTTTAAATTTTCGCGAGGATAACATAGGAATCATGGTCAAAGCCACCAATAATGACGCCATCAACGAGAAGGTAACCGTGAGTGCCTGATCATTGAATAATTGACCCGCAATCCCCTCTACAAAAATGATCGGTATAAATACACATACTGTAGTGAGGGGTGAGGCAATAACGGCTCGGCCAACTTCGGTTGTTCCTCGATCTGCCGCATCTGTTTGTGAAAGGTCTTGCTTTCGATATCGGTCAATCGATTCGAGTACAACAATGGAATTATCCACCAACATACCCACTCCCAAAGCCAGACCACCCAGGGACATGATATTGAGCGATACGTTAG
>SMTZ1_10005124_pt1 | contig 13173 bp, 9 predicted proteins | sample DeeMarSWOR136_30_FD_25667 | JGI IMG/M metagenome (IMG submission 25667) | reverse complement strand
CAGGAGATAGCGGAAGCGATAGCCTATGTAGTGTCGGACAAGGCAGCCTATATGACGGGTGCCATAATGAACATGATGGGAGGCCTGGATCTGTTTGTATTTTGAAAAAGCACAAGGGTCAAACTTAACCTTGTACATTTATTTAAGGAGGGTCAGATGAAATCGTATACTAAAGCCTTTATTCCTTACAATGGTTATTATTCGACACCTTTTTCCCGCTGGCAGATGAGCATGCAGTACGATAACGCCATCACGCTCGGAGCTGAAACGGCAAGGAGATGGTTTCTTGAAAAGAAGATCGATCCTGTCATAATCGACTATATATATTTCGGCTCTACCGTGGCCCAGAAGCACTGGTTTTTATCCCATACCTACGCGGCAAGCATACTTACTGACGACAAAAAGTTCCTCCCTGCCTTATTTATCAACCAGGCCTGTTCAACATCCACCACAATCCTGAACCTCCTTTCAAAGGACATCGAGCTAGGTGTGTATGAAGTCGGTTTTCTGCTCGCAGCGGATCGTTGCTCGAACTCACCCCATACCATCTGGCCCAACCCCTTAGGTCCGGGAGCAAAGCCAGACCGGGAAGACTGGATGATGGATAACTTCGAAGGGACTCCGAGGCATCACGCCTTCATGGCGCAGACAGCCGAGAATGTGGCCAAAGAGGAAGGTTTTACTAAGGAAGAATGCGATGCCGTAGTGCTGAGGCGCTTTGAGCAATATCAGATGGCCCTCGCCAATGACAGGGCATTCCAGAAGAGGTACATGTTCGCCCCTGAGGTAACTGTCACAAGGAAACAGAAAAAGCTCCTTGAACAGGATGAAGGCTGGACTCCTACCACTGCGGAAGGGCTTGCCAAGCTGAAACCCCAGTTCCCGGGCGGAGTTTTGAGCTTCGGGGCACAGACATTCCCCGCAGACGCAAACTCCGGTATTATAGTAACCACAAGGGAGAAGGCCAGGGAGCTGAGCGCGGATACTAAGATTGAGATACAGATCATCTCCTACGGTTTTGCACGGGTGAAACCCATGTTCATGCCTACTGCTCCTGTCCCCGCAGCGGAAATGGCCCTTTCCAATGCGGGAATCAAGGTCACGGACGTGAAGTCTATCAAGACGCATAATCCCTTCGCTGTTAATGATCTCTTCTTCGCTAAGAAGTTCGGTATTGACGTTATGAGTATGAACAACTACGGCTCGTCACTAATTTATGGTCACCCGCAAGGACCGACCGTGGCCAGGGCCGTGATAGAAATGATAGAAGAGCTGGTGCTTCTAGGTGGAGGATATGGGCTGTTCACTGGGTGCGCTGCGGGCGATTCATCAGCGGCGCTGGTATTAAAGATCGGATAGGTAGCTTTTTTTGACACGACACTGTTATGTAGAAATTGATTTTCACCCATTGCTGTCCAAAATAAGATTCTTGAAGTTCAGATAGTGACTTCATGTAGCCCGTTCGGTGACCGGGCTCTACAGAGAGTTTTAGATGTATTCTGTAGCGTCCGCTCGCCGAGCGGACCGTAAAAATGCATCAACCGACAAGTTTCCCGATAACTATAAATCGATTTTGGACAAGTGGGTTTTCATACTTCTTTTTTCGCAGCATGCAATCCTGCCTTCGTTATTGTTATATAAATAGATTATTTAGGAGGCATATCGTGCCTATAGAGGGATTTGAGCCTTACAGACCTGAAGACGCAGAGATGTACAACAAATACCGGTGGTGGTTAGGCATCACATGGGGAGACATGTTCAATAAGGCCACAGACCTATATCCTGATAAGGAGGGTCTTGTAGATGACACTCACCGATTTACTTACAGGGAGCTCCGCGGCAAAGTTGATCGCCTCGCTGTGGGCTTCATGGGATTAGGGATCAAGGAGCGCCAGTTCGTGCTTCTCCAGATCCCGAACTGGCACGAATACGTTCTGGCATTCTATGCACTCCAGAAGATCGGCGCTATCCCCGTGCTTCTCATCTCACGGCACGGCCTCGCTGAGATCCTGCATATCGCGGCGCTTACAGAACCCGTAGCATGGATAGGTCCCACGCGTTACAGGAATACAGACTACATGCCTATGCTCAGGGAGGTGATTAAAGAAAACAAGTCGCTTCGGCATCTCCTATCTGTCCGCGGGCAAGACGACAAGGCATTCACTCCTCTCGAATTATTGATGGCGTCCGGACAACCCACTACCGCCGAGCTCGAGGCTCTCGACGCACGACGTCCCGATCCCATGGAAGTGTCGATAATACTCCTTACCGGAGGCACAACCGGTCTGCCGAAGGCCGTTCCCAGGACCCATAATGACTACATCGCGAGTGTGCATTACCATTCGAGGGCATGGGAGATAACCAGTGACGACACTATACTCACAGCAGCTCCTGTTAGCCATGCGCAGGGCATGCATAACGGTGTGGGCAGCGCCTTTCTCAACTTCTGCAAGTACGTGATCACGGACTCGACGGACGCTAAAGATATCTGCAGGATTATTGAACGGGAGAAGGTCACAGCCTTCCCTACCGTGCCCGTCCTAGTTCAAAGGATGATAGATCTCGAGGACCTAGGGGACTACAACCTTCATTCGCTCACAAAGATCTATTGCGGAGGAGCACCCAGCACACCTGAACTGGTGAGAAGGGTATATGACAAGATAAGCTGCAAGTTCGTCAACGCCCTCGGTTCCTCGGAAGGACTCGGCTCCATGACCCGCTTAAACTGCGACCTGGAGACCATCTGCCCGACGGTGGGGCAAAAGGACTGTCCTTACTCTCAATACAAGGTTCTCGATCAGTACGGACAGGAATTGCCACCCTGCCATGAAGGAGAGCTCGTGGTGAAAGGCCCCACCATCTTCACAGGCTACTTCAAGTCCCATGAGGACAACCTGCAAACATTCACCAGTGACGGTTTCTTCAGGACCGGAGACCTCGCGAAGATCGATGAATCAGGGAACATAACGATCACAGGCCGGATAAAGGAGACGATCCTTCGGGGCGGTGAGACGATAAGTGCCGTTGCCATCGAGCGGTTGATAGCTTCCCATCCAAGTGTCATGGAAGCGGCTGTCATCGGCATGCCTGATAAGGTTTTCGGTGAGCGCATATGTGCCTATGTCACATTAAATGAAGGGGCGAGCCTCTCTTTTCAGGACCTTGTCGCATACCTGAGAAGCATCGGCGCATCGGTCCTTCAACTGCCTGAACGTCTCGAACTCATAGATTCCATACCGCGTACGAAGATAGGTAAAGTTGACAAGAAACTTCTCCAGGATGATATCAGTAAAAAACTAGGTATGAAGTAACCCTCCCAGGACAAATATCAGATAGATTCATCATAGGCGCATATCCTGTCCCGATAACAAAATGAAATGAATAAATCTATACAGCAGTACTTTATCCGCCACCTAGGGGAAGAAACGAAAAACTCACCGTGTCCCCATCATGTACCGGGCTGTCGAGGTCTTGCGGGAGGCTGTAACAAGGCACATCGTTTAACCGTATGTCCCACAGGCCGTCCTGCTTGAGCGCTCCGGTTTCAGTCTCAATGATTTCCCCTGCAAAGTGGGTCGATACAAAGGCCTTCATGAGAACATCCCGTATCGTGCCTTCCTCCATGTCTATTTCGGCAGGTAATTCAGGAATCCTGATTATCGTTTTTAGTGCTATCTTCATCAGTGTGTCCGGCTTTCTATCTTGCCTTGCGATATGCCAGAACGCCATATGCTGACAACAACAGCTCCACTATGTTGAGAAAAATAAAGAGAGGGCCAAACCATACGAACTGTTCTCGCAAAAACTCAGCGGTAACGCCCTGCGATACTGCCGGCAATCCCAACTTCACAACCAAAAATATGCCAAGCACAAATCCAAATACAAGCACCAGCAGATAAAATCCGGATAGAATAAAGAATATCTTTCGTGGGGTTAATTTGTTTATGCATGCGAGTATAAAAACCACAATGCTCAGAAGTATGAGAATCGTACCGATAAGGCTGCTGATTATTTCCAATCCTGAGACGAAATACGCGACCAATGACACGACAGCATGGATGCAGAAAACGATAATATATATCCACCCAAATGTTTTCATGATATGCCCCTTTCCATCATTTATTAATTAAGATATTAACGCCAATCCATGTCTTTTAAAAAATTTTATCAGTCCGTATCAACCTCTGTCAATTATCTAACATAATCCATATCAATTTCTTATTCAATTCTTAGGTGTTAATTTGTAGGGATTCCAGCCTCATGAGTAACTGATAAAATACCATAATATATGATCAAAATAGGATAGTTTGAGTAAATAAATATTTTGGGGAATGTCGGGGAAACAAAAACGGGGCATTAAGCCCCGTTTTATCAATAAGTTATGGCGGAAGTGCATGGGAATCGAACCCACCTGCGAGGGTCTTAGCCCCGCACACCGGATTTGAAGTCCGGGGGCCCCACCAGTGAGCCGTCCACTTCCGTTTGAATACAAAAGAAGCCAGAAGTCAGGAGTCAGAATTCAGAATGAGGAGGTGCGATGAATCGCGCCACTACAACATAATATTTTTATCCCTCCTCTCAATCTTCCAGATAGTGGATGATGATATTCAATATCCTTCGGATTGGCTCAGCCGCACCCCATAACAATTGATCTCCCACGGTATAGGCAGTTATAAACTTCGGTCCCAGATTCAACCTTCGGAGCCTGCCCAGAGGGATGGTTAATGTGCCGTTTACCGCGGCAGGAGTCAGATACTTCAGGGTCGATTCCCTGTCATTCGGCACAAGCTTCACCCATTGATTCGCCCCCTGGATGATATCATAGACTTCATCAAGGGGTATATCTTTTTTAAGCTTAATTGTAAAGCCCTGGCTGTGACACCTCATGGCCCCTACCCTTACGCAGATCCCATCGATGGGTATCGGCCTTTTGGTCTGAAGGATCTTGTTCGTCTCAGCGAAGCCCTTCCATTCTTCCCTTGTCTGTCCTGATTCCATTAGACTGTCTATCCATGGTATCAGGCTGGCTGCCAGGGGGGCCCCGAAGAATTTCACAGGTAATGAGGAACTTCGCAGCTCTTTAGTGATAAGGGCGTCAATCTCGATAGCGGATGACGCCGGATCTTTAAGCAGATCCTTTGAGGCGTCACCCAGCCTCACGATTTGGGCTACCAGTTCCTTCATATTATTTGCGCCGGCGCCTGATGCGGCCTGATAGGTCATGGACGAAAGCCACTCGATCATCCTTTTCTCAAAAAGGCCTCCAAGGGCCATCAGCATCAGGCTGACAGTGCAATTGCCTCCCACATATGTCTTTATGCCCGAAGCCAGTCCTGACTTGATTACTGACATGTTGACGGGGTCAAGCACAATGATGCTGTCATCATCCATCCTGAGGGCAGACGCTGAATCTATCCAGTAGCCATCCCAGCCCGATTTCCGCAATTCCGGATAGACCTTCTTTGTATGATCGCTCCCCTGGCAGGTTACAATGATATCAAGCGAAGAAAGCAGGTTAATATCATACGCATCTTTCAGTTTTGGCACATCCATTCCTATATCAGGCCCCTCGCCGCCTATATTTGAGGTGCTGAAGAATAAAGGCTCAAAACCTTTGAAGTCTTTTTCTTCTATCATTCTTCCCATAAGGACAGATCCCACCATGCCTCTCCATCCAATAAATCCTATCTTTAACATATATCCTCCTGAAAACCTTTCATTTCCATAAAAACCCCATATGCCATAGTGCCTTGCATTTGGGGTATTTATAATACATCTCAATTTGACTTAATAAATTACTGAATAAGAAGTTGCGTGTAACAATAAGATCAATAACTAAATCTTGCAAGGAAAAAATGGTAGGATTTTATGGCTGGGTTTCCTCTTTCCTTTTTCCGAATAATCTTACGCCCAGGATCCCTACTTCATAGAGGATCATCATGGGTACTGCCATTAGACACTGGTTTACAACGTCCGGCGTCGGAGTTATAAAGGCCGCTGCCGTGAAAATCAGGAGGATGGCGTACTTCCGGTTTCTTCCAAGGAAGGATGGCGTTACTATTCCAACACGACCAAGCATGGTGAGAACCAGTGGAAGCTCGAAGACAAGACCGAAGGCCAGGAGCAGGATAGATGCCAAGCTAAAATATTCCGCCATGGAAGGCATGGGATGGATAACATCTGTGCCGAAACTCAACAGGTACTTAAACGCAAACGGAAAAACGATAAAATAACCGAAGAGGGCGCCGGCAATGAAAAAAAAGATTGAAAGAAAGACCAGGGGCATGAGGAATCTCTTTTCCTTATTGTAAAGACCCGGGCCGACGAAACACCATATCTGATACATGATCACCGGCATCGCCAAAATCAGCCCCGCCAGTAGGGCCGTTTTCAGATAGCAGAAGAATGCCTCGGTAAGGCCAGTGAAGATCATATTCTGTCCCGGCTCCATGGCCTTGGTAAGGGGCCGCATCAATATCCTGAAAAGGGGCTCTTTAAAGGCGTAACAGACGGCAAAGCCGATGCCCATGGCTATAAGGCATAGGATAATCCGATGCCTCAGCTCTTCAAGATGATCGATAAATGACATCTTCTTTTCCTGATCAGATCCCAAAACCTCTCCTTTGCTTGACTATAGTGAAGGCTTCAAATAAATGGCTACATTGCCTGTCATGATTTATCTGCTTTTATAAATATGGCTGCCTATCTCTCATCTAACCCTAAACGCGCATACGGCATTGCATAAATGGCAATCCTCCCTGCACGGTTCGACGTGGATATCAATATCCGCCCCTTCAGAAAAGAGTGCCTTAATATCCTTCTCTATGTGACGGGCGATGCCGTCTGCCTCAGATACAGGGAGTGCCGGCGGTACTCCAAAGGCCAATCGGATACGGTGAATACCACCGGAGGATATAACTTCCAAGCCGTGTATGCCTGTAAGGGAAGTCTGATGCTCCCCCACAAGTTCTCTGATGCGCTCCATGTCATCCTCGTGAATCGCATCCTGCCAGCCATCTCCAGGTCTGAGCGACAACATGGTTTCCTTTACTCGCGGAAAACATGTCTCCAGACGCTTCGTAAGATCTATTGTAAGAATCTGACTCTCCGCGAGTGTGCATTTGGGATCAAGGATCAACTCAGCCTCTAATCTCAAATCCTTCCTGTAGCGAGTTACCCTGATACCCTTGATCTCACTCACACGCTGATCCTTTTTCAACTCCTCGCGCAGTCGCCGGACATCCGGGTGGTTTTCATGCAGGATCTCTATACGATTTGATGGCTCTATATGCACAAGAACCTTTGCCCCGGCCACAGATCTTTCTATCTCATCCTTCAGTTCATGACTGATGTAGTGGCTCTGCTCCAACGATAGACCCGGCCGGCAGCCCATGTGAAGGTCTACATGCAAGGCCCCGCCCGCACGCCGCGTGCGTAGCCCGTGAAAATCAAGCCCACGAGATGTAAACCTGGACATAATTGAATTGATCTGTAATATCTCGGCATCGGAACCGGATACATCTATCAGCGGAAGAAAACTTTTTCTGGTTATTTTAAAGGCCGTGTAAAATATGAGACAAGCTACGCCTATGGCAATGAGCGGATCAATCCATAAAACGGCAATGTTCCAAAGACTCCTGCATATAACAATAATTAAGAGACCAACAAATACGCCTAAGGACGTGTATACATCCGTGTAAAGATGCATGGCATCCGCTTCAAGAGCGACTGAACGGTTCTCTGTGGCATATCGCTTGAGCAGACGGGCGATAAACAGGTTAAGCACTACGGAAATTGCCATAATGATTATCCCGGGCCCCAGATACTTGAGGGTGACTCCGTGTATCAGTTTATCAATGGACTCGTAGATAATCCAAGCCGCCGCGATAAAGATCAGCAGACCTTCAATAACCCCCGAGATATTCTCGATCTTCTCATGGCCGTACTGATGGGTCTGATCGGGTGGTCTATCGGCCGCGTAAACAGAAAAAGTGGCGATCATCGCGGCAAGTAGATCCATTGCGGAATGGGCAGCCTCTGAGAGGATGCTTATAGAACCGGTTAAAAGACCTGCAATAAGTTTGGCAGCCGTTAAGAAAGTATTACTTGACACGGACAGCCATGCAACGCTTCTTTTATTTAAATTCCATCCCATTGAATCGCCTTTATATTATCTACATCAGTCAGTATTTTAGCCATCGGATATTATTCCCCACCATAAATGTCAAGCCTAAAATACCGTCACAAGACACGCAAACTTATCAATATTCTTATATTAAATCTATTTTGCTTGCCCGCCTTTTGGATTGACAGTGTTATGCCGTTATCATATACTCTCATCTCCATAAGAAGGATGGAAAATCACGGCCATTGCGGATATCTGCTTTTTCATATTTCTTAAAAGGTGCGATACAATATCAATCCCTCAATGGCCATGTTAATAAAGGTCCATAGATTAGGCCTCTAAACCCGTCATTTTGAGGAGTAGCAGCAACGAGAAATCTGTAAAGATCTCTCGCTCTGCTCGGGGAATGGATTTCTCGCTGCGATAGAAATGACAGAAAATGGTATTATTCAAAAATCTCTGATTCATGCAATGGAAACAAGGGATATATAGATATGAAGAACTGCCTGGCCCTTATCATGGCCGGAGGCAAGGGCGAACGATTGATGCCGCTCACCAGGAACCGGCCCAAACCCGCGATTCCCTTCGGGGGTATCTATCTTCTTATTGATCTGACCCTTTCAAACTGTATCAACTCAGGTGTCTATAAGATCATTGTCTTACCCCAGTACAAATCCCAGATACTAATGCAACACCTTGAATCGGGTTGGAATATCTTCAGCCCCGCGCTGGGTCATTACCTCAAGATTGCTCCCCCTCAAATGATGGTCGGCGAGAAATGGTACGAGGGGACCGCGGATTCCATACGTCAAAATATCAATCTCATAGAATATGAATCACCTGAGCATCTGCTGATCCTATCTGGAGATCATGTCTACAAGATGGATTACTCACGCTTTAAGGACTACCATGTGCAACATGATGCGGATGCGACCATAGCAGTTATTGAGATCAGAAAAGAGGCCTCAAGGGAGTACGGTGTCATTGAGATTGACGATGAATTCCGTGTCACCGGCTTTCAGGAAAAACCGGCAAATCCAAGGACCATGCCTAAAGACAGCGCCCATGTCCTGGCCTCCATGGGAATATACATATTCAAGACCAAGGTCCTGCTAGACCTTTTAAAGAGCGATGACAGGGCCGATTTCGGCAGACATATCCTGCCGGACATGATAGACAGATATAAGGTCATGGCATATTCCTATACCATTCATAATAAGATAAAGGACGTAGTTATTCGTTCCGGTGAATATGGCGTGCGCACGGAAATTGTTGACGAGGGTGTCCGGGACTCGGTTTATTGGCGGGACGTTGGGACCCTTGATTCCTACTGGAACGCCAATATGGATTTGACCGGGGTGGACCCATATTTCAACATGTACGGCAGACTCTGGCCGATAAGGACATATCAGAGGCAATATCCACCGGTAAAAAGCGTTTTCGCACAGCTTTCAGGCAGTGAGCCAAGGGCCGGCAGGGCCCTCGATTCCCTAGTGGCTCACGGCTCCATAATCAGCGGAGGATTGGTCATCAATAGCGTTCTATCCTACAATGTCTTTGTGCATAGCTGGGCCTCTATCGAAGAGTCGGTTATAATGGAAAATGTTATCATAGGCAGACACGCAAAGATAAAGAAGGCTATTATAAGCGAGGGAGTCAATATCCCTCATCACGCAGTGATTGGTTTTGATCCCAAGAAAGACATGGAGCGATTTACAGTTACACCACGGGGGATCACGGTAGTTACAAAAGAAGATATCCCGGATTAATATCATCTATTATACTTTTGAGGTTACCCTTATGAAACCAAAAAGCAAATATAACGTCGTGCCAAGGTTACCTTCACGGCTAGAATCCTTAAGGATCCTTTCTTATAACCTCTGTTTCAACTGGAGGCAAGAGATACGGGATCTCTTTCAACGCATGGACCCCAAGCTATGGACGGAATGCTCTCATAATCCTGTCCTGATGCTAGGTCTTATAAGTCAGGAAAGGCTGGAAGAGCTGTCCAGGGATCAGGGCTTCTTGGCACAGGTGGAAAGGGTTTCCCAGGATTTTAACCGGTACCTGTCCCAGCCCCGGATCCAGGCAATGGATTACTCACCCGAGTTGCCCTTTCAGGTAGTCTATTTCTCTGCTGAATTCGGGATGACAGGGTGCATGCCTATATATTCAGGGGGTCTCGGAATCCTTTCCGGGGATCACCTCAAGTCGGCCAGCGACCTCAATGTGCCCCTTGTGGGTGTAGGGCTGCTTTATCAGGAAGGTTACTTCAGTCAATATCTGAGCTCTGACGGGTGGCAGATGGAGAAGTATCCCATAAATGACTTCTCCAATATGCCGGTCAAACTGGTCAAGGATAATAATGGAAAACCTCTGCAGGTTTCTGTATTATTCAAAAGTGAAACCGTCAACATCCTGATCTGGCGAGTCGATGTGGGGAGGGTGCCGTTATATCTCCTTGACACCAATCTTCCAGTGAATTCTCCGGATTGCCGAAGGACAACCGCCCAGCTATACGGCGGAGACAGGGAAATGAGGCTGAGGCAGGAGATTGTCCTGGGCATAGGAGGAGTCCGCGCGCTGAAGGCCCTCGGGATCGAACCCACGGTGATACATATGAATGAAGGGCATTCGGCCTTTTCAGCCCTTGAGAGGATAAATATACTAAGGAAGGAAAAGGGCCTGTCATTTGACGCCGCAAGGGAGATGGTGATTGCAACCACTGTCTTTACTACTCACACCCCTGTGCCAGCCGGGAATGATGTGTTCAATCCGGATCTGATTCAGGCATACTTTGGGGAATATGTGAAGGAACTGGGGATCAACTTCAGGGTTCTACTGGGGTACGGTAGGCTGGATCCCCGCGATGAGGGCGAAAAGTTCGGCATGAGCACACTGGCGTTGCGTCTCTCTTCCCACGCAAACGGGGTCAGTCGCCTTCATGGAAAGATATCCCGTCAGATGTGGCAGAAAATCTGGAGCCACCATCCGGTGGAAGATGTGCCTATTGACCATATCACGAATGGGATCCATGTGCCGACCTGGATATCTAGGGAGATGGCCTTTCTGTTACTCCGCTACCTCGGACCGGACTGGGCCGAAGATCCTGATAATAAACGCGTATGGGAACAGATAGAAAATATCCCTAGCACAGAGCTCTGGCGTTCCCATGAACGTTGCAGGGACCATCTTGTCGGATTTGCACGGCGACTGCTATCCGATCAACTCAAAGCACGGGGGGTCGATCCTTCCGAGATACAACGCGTGGGAGAGGTCCTTACTCCTGATATCATGACAATCGGTTTTGCCAGGAGATTTGCTACCTACAAGAGGGCCACTCTTCTATTCAGGGATCCTGATCGGCTGGACCGGATATTGAACAACCCTGGCCGTCCCGTTCAGATAGTCATCGCGGGAAAGGCCCATCCACAAGATAACGAGGGGAAGGAGTTTATAAAAACAATCATCCACCTCGCAAGGCAGGAACGCTTCCGCAGAAGAATAGTCTTTCTTGAAGATTACAACTTCCATATAGCCCATGTAATGGTATCCGGTTGCGACCTATGGCTGAACACTCCACGACGTCCTCTTGAGGCATGCGGCACAAGCGGGATGAAGGCACTTGCCAATGGATCTCTCAACCTGAGTGTACTTGACGGCTGGTGGGACGAGGGTTATCAACATGAATGCGGCTGGGCACTCGGCCACGGGGAGGTGTACTATGACCTTAAGGCCCAAGATGATATTGAGAGCCGAGACCTTTATAATCTACTTGAAGAGGAGGTCGTTCCACTCTTCTACCAGAGGGGTCACGATGATATCCCCAGGGGCTGGGTTGAAAAGATGAAGGCCGGACTCAAACACCTTGTTCCGATTTTTAATGCTCACAGGATGGTCCAAGAATATATGGACAGATATTATCTGCCCTGTTCAAAACGTTATAATACATTGAGCATTAATAATTTTACCGGTGCCATCGAGCTGGCATCCTGGAGGCAAAAACTCATGACAGGTTGGGCAGGGGTGTCTGTCGAGGAGGTGATCTCCGGTGATGGTATTGATATGCCTGTTGGAAGCGAGCTTGATATCGAGGCAAGGATTAAGCTCGGCAGTCTTACACCTGAAGACGTCACTGTCGAGGCCTATTACGGCAAGCTTGATCATAATGGTGATTTCTTTGAAAGAGATACTGCAATACTTGAAGTCAAGGACATAAAAGGACAAATCTATAGCTTCAAGGGAAAGATCAACTGTCCTAAGACGGGTCGTTTCGGCTACACGGTAAGAGTTACGCCCAGTAAAAAAAGGCTTGAAAATCCCTTTATCATAGGTCTTGTTACTTGGGCATAATACCAATATCACTTGGTTTATGTACAACGGTTGCGCGGCTCGTATCGGTATCAGCATAACGTGTAACTGCTAGGCAGGCTAAAAACGACGGACTACAGACGAAACGAGCAACTTAACCGAATGACGTAAACATATACATGGGAACCTCAAATCCTCGAACCCTTTATTAAAAGGACAAAGACTTTGAAACCAACTCTGAGTGATGGCCAGGTAAAATCTATCATTTCCGGGAATATCGCGGATCCTTTTTCACTTCTCGGCGCCCACCATCTGGATCGTCCCGATGTGGCTCATGCCGTTGTAGTACGTGTCTTCCTGCCAGGCGCAAAAAGCGTGAAGGTCATGGATCTTGACCCGGAGAGAGAAGTAATCGCCTTATTAGTCCACAAAGAGGGCCTCTTTGAGGCGATCCTCAGAGGGGATATAAAGATAGAACCCTATCAGCTCAAAGTCGACTTTGGCGGTAATACCGTCTCAAGATTTTATGACTGCTACTCATTTACTCCTGTGCTCAGCGATTATGACCTGTATCTCTTCAGCCAGGGTAACCACTACAATATCTATGAAAAGCTCGGGGCGCATCCATGGGTGCACCAAGGGATCTCAGGTGTCTTATTCGCAGTCTGGGCGCCTTCGGCCTCCAGGGTAAGCGTCGTGGGAGACTTTAACCAATGGGACGGGCGGCGGCACCAGAT
>SMTZ1_10025504_pt1 | contig 13177 bp, 13 predicted proteins | sample DeeMarSWOR136_30_FD_25667 | JGI IMG/M metagenome (IMG submission 25667) | reverse complement strand
TCCATTGGTAATGATTAGCAATAGTAATGTGTAGTAATATGGGGCTAGTTTGAGAGAGTTTTCAGCAACGCTAGTCCATTAGTAGGGGTGGCTAAGCGTGGAAACATTAGTCAGGAAAAGTGATAACTGTTGAGCCTAAAAGGGCTAACCAGCGGGTCTCAGCCCGGTGGCTTCGAAGACATTGAATTTCTGCCGCTGGGCAAACTGGCGGGCTTCCTTAAAGACTTCATCCAAGATGCCGGTGCACAGTCTTTATTATCGAAGGCAAACAACACTAATTAACCAGAAAGCCGAAAGAGTTATTGACTTTATGGTTAGAAGAAGCCAAAATAGAGGTTAATGGAAGCTATCCTTATTATCATCTTCTTCCTCCTCGGCATGATTATCGCCAGCTTCCTCAATGTCTGTATCGACCGCCTCCCCGCCCATAAGTCGATCGTTTTCACCCCCTCTCACTGTGACGCCTGTAACCGCCGCCTAGCGGCCAAAGACCTCATCCCCATCTTCAGCTACCTATGGCTGCGCGGCCGCTGCCGCTACTGCGGGGCGGCTATCCCGCGGCGCGTGCTCTGGGTGGAACTGGGCACCGCCACACTCTTTGGTCTAGCCTGCTGGTGGTACGGAGTAAGCATCGAGCTGGCTATCGCCCTCTTCTACATCTGCATTTTTATGGTGATTATGGTCATCGACTGGGAAAAAGGGCTTATCCTCAACAAAATAGTCCTGCCGGCCATAGGCGCCGCCCTTCTCATAAGCGTTATTTTCAGCATCCTCCTCCCCGATATTGAGATAGTCCCCTTCATCGGAAGGGCGGCGGCGGGCGGAGGCATCGGGCTGGCCATATTCCTGCTCATCGTTATCGTCTCCAGAGGGGGGATGGGCTGGGGCGATGTTAAGCTGGCGGCCCTCATCGGCCTGGTCACCGGTTTCCCTCTCGTCTTTATCGCCCTGCTCATCGGGGTGATCCTGGGCGGAGTGGTGGCGGTGCTGCTGCTGGCATTCAAGATAAAGAGACGTAAAGAAGCTATCCCCTTCGGCCCCTTCCTGGCTATAGCCACCATAGTCACCCTGCTCTGGGGAAATAGTATATTAAGCTGGTATCGGGGGTTATTCTAGTACTGTATGATGGCCACCCTCTTGACAACCCCCCTTGACCTAGGATAGGATATAGCCCTATAGTACTAGATGGTAGGCAAAATGAAGCTGGAACGCCGAAGATCAAGCTTTGAAGTTATAGCCGATATGTTAAGGCTCGGTGAAGCTGGCAAGACCGAGATAATGTATAGCGCCAACATGAGCTACCGCCAGCTACAAAAATACCTCACTTTCATGCTGCAACTAGGGCTTATCACCAAGGTGACGGTGGGCAACCCCGTAGTGACCTACAGAGTGACCAGAAAGGGCCTCAGGCTGCTGCGCAGCATAGAGGGCATCCTAGAGATACTAGAGCTAAACGAAGCCGAATAAGCGTAAGGGAGCAGATATGGCTGAGAAAAGAATGCTGATACTGCCCGCGGATGTCATCAAGAGGATTGACGATAACCGCGGCGACCTGAGCCAAGCTGAATTCATCAACTTCCTTATTGAAAACCAGATCAAAACCGACAGCACCGAGAAACCGGCGGCCAGCCGAGAAGAGATTCTTACCCTCATTGACAGCCAGCTAAAAGAAGTAGCCAAGAAACAAAACTACGCCACTCGGGAAGAAATTAAAGCCTTCGAACATGATATAAAGGTCCTGCTTAAAAGCTGCCTCGACTTCTTTGTCAGCTACGGGCTCGAGCTGGGCAAAAACTCACCGAAAGAGGAATTCGAAGAGCTGAGCAGCAAGCTGGAAGAACTGGAAAATAACCTGAACTCTGAAGGCGAAAGCAAAGAAGTTAAATTTTTCCCCTCAGTATTTAACCCCTTCTCACCTGGAGAAGGGGTCTTTTTTTATCGCCCCATGGGTGTAGAACATTGTTCCAGAACATTATCCCTTCCCTTCGCGGGCGCAATATGCCATAGTGCGGAGTATTGATTTGTTTTTTACGAAAAAGGAATAAAGGTAGAAGAAAGCGAGCATGATTTATATAGTTCTAGGCGGCCTTGGTTTTATGATAAGCCACCTCCTCGACGTCGTCTCTATAAAAAGGATACCAAGGGTAAAACCCCTCATCTGTCTAGCCGGCAACGGCTTGGTGATCTTCTCCATTATAATGCTTTGCCTGTCCCCGGATAAGCTGGCACTAGCCGCCTGGACAACCTGGCTGGGCTGGGGCCTGCTGCCAATCTCCCTCTTTATGCTAATTTACTCCCTCTATATCAACCTCCCCTTCGGCAAGACCTATGTCACCACCGGCGTCGGGGACAAACTGATAACAAACGGCCTCTATGCCCTCGTCCGCCACCCCTGGGTGCACTGGCTCATGCTGCTCCTGCTGTCGCTAATTCTGGTCTCTAAATCGAGCCTCATGCTCATCGCCGCCCCGATATGGGTCTCGTTCGACATCGTTCTGGTGGCTATTCAGGACAGGTTCTTCTTCGGCAAGATGTTTGCCGACTATGACAATTACAGGCGGGAATGTTTGCCGACTATGACAATTACAGGCGGGAAACTCCGATGTTCATCCCCAATCGGCGGAGCATAAACGCCTTTATAAATTCGTTAAAACAGAGTGGGAGCTAAAATCCCCAAAGGAGGCAAAGAAATGGCTAATGAGCCCGAACTATTCAAAGAAGGTAGATTTGAAGACCTCTGGCAGAGGTGCTGTGGTTTCATCGACCTGAGCTTAGAGGAATTCATGAGGATTCAGCGGCGGCTACTCCTGGAGCAGCTGGAATTGCTCAAAAAGTGCGAGCTGGGCAGGGTAATCTTCGACGGCGCCATGCCCAGCACCCTGGACGAGTTCCGGGAACAGGTGCCGCTGACCACCTACTCCGATTACGCCCCTTACCTCTTAAAGCGGAGGATGGACGTCCTGCCCCGAAAGCCAATCCTGTGGCAATACACCTCGGGCAAGTCGGGGGAATACCCCTACATGTGGGCGCCAGTAACAGCCCGCCAGCTTGAGGAGATACAACCCCTATTATTCGCCCTGCTCTTCTTCGCCAGCGGCAAACAGAGAAAGGACATAAGCTTAAGGGAACACGACACGATTTTCTACGGCATGGCGCCGCCCCCTTACGCCACCGGTTCGATGACCCGTGCCTTCCCCCACGAGCTGTTCAACTTCCTGCCGCCCATAGACGATGCGGAAGAGATGTCGTTTGAGGACAGGATAAAAAAGGGCCTTGAGATGGCGGTAACCGAGGGCATGGACCTGTGCTTTGCTCTGTCCAGCCTGACCATAGCCATCGGCGACCGCTTCAGCCAGAGCAGCGGCAAAACCAAGATCAAACCACTTCTCTACAAGCCCGGGGTTCTGTTCCGGCTGGGTAAAGGGCTGATTAAGAGCAAGCTGGCCCGTCGCCCCATGCTGCCCAGGGATATCTGGAAGCTCAAAGGCTTAATCACCTTCGGTATTGACGGTGAGGTCTACAAGGAAAAGATAAAGGAAATGTGGGGCCGGTATCCACTGGACTTCCACGGCTGCACCGAAGCCGTGATGATAGCCACCCAGACCTGGGACCACCGGGGTATGACCTTCGTCCCCAACCTCAACCTCTTAGAGTTCATCCCTGAGGAAGAATGCCTCAGGTCGATGGAAGACCCCCTCTACCAACCACACCCCATCCTGCTCGATGAGGTCAAACCCGGTAATTACGAGCTGGTCATCACCAACTTCCACGGCGGCCCCTTCATCAGGTACAGGGTGGGACATCTGATTAGAATACACTCGCTGCGCAACGATAAGCTCGATATAGACATTCCCCAGATGTCGTTCATCTCCCGTGTGGATGATATGATTGATATCGCGGGATTCACCCGCCTGTCCGAGAAAACCATCTGGCAGGCTATCGAGAAAACCGGGATAAACTACAAAGGCTGGACGGCACGCAAGGAAGTCAAGGAAAAGCCAATGCTGCACCTCTACCTGGAACTATACGAAAACGACCACCTCACCGCTAAGCAGGTAGCAGCAGCGGTGCACGAGCAAATCAAAAAGCTGAATAAGCCCTATGCCGAAATGGAGGACTTCATCAAGCTGCGACCGCTCAAAGTCACCCTGGTCCCCGAAAACGCCTTCAGCAGCTACGAACAGGCCAGAAAGAAGGCCGGAGCCAAGGGCAGCCAGTTGAAGATACCCCACATCAACCCATCAGATAGCATGATAGATAGCCTGCTTAGCGGCCCCCGCGAGGAGGCAGTCCGCAAGCCAAGCCCGCTGGAGATCATACGCAGTAAGTAGAACGGCTATTACGTCAGCCCATTCCAAGTCCCCCTCCGTCACAGAGGGGGACTTGGTCATTTTCAAAGAGTACGGTCATGTTTTTCAAGCTAGTGCTTTATGTAAAATACAGGTTTGGGGCTACTATATTCCTATTGACAACGCTATAGACGTAAGACATAATGACTATAATTGACTATACTAATAGGCAGCGGTGGTTCCGGCGGGCTTAAATTAGCCACGTTAGTACTGGAGAGGATATTTAATTAATGAACGTATGGGCTATAATACCGCTTATCAGTGCTGTGACCTTTGCCGTCCTAGTGGTGCTGGTACTGCAACAGGCCAAAAGATGGGTAGATAGGGTATTCGCCATATTCTTGGCCGTCTCCGCCATCTGGAGCTTCTCCTCTTTCATGCTCACCCGCACCGCTGACACTGGCGTCCAGACCTCAATCTCCCAATCCCTAATCTTCTGGAATGTAATGGTCATCGCGGCCATACCTGCGGTGGCGGTCTGCTACTATCATTTCGTCAGGGCTTACAACAACAAGCCAGGCGGTATAGGTTTATACATAGGCTACGGGCTGGTGCTGGCGGTGCTGGCATTCGGCCTCAGCGGTAATATCGTCAAGAGCGCCCAAATGGTTGACGGCTTCCTCCATCACGACATCGGGCCCTGGGCTTACATTCTAATGTGCATCCTCCTGCCCTTCTTAATTATGGCCCTAGTTATGCTGGCCAAGAGGTACCGCAGCTCAGCCGACCCTACCGACCGCAACAGAACGATGTATCTAATAGTCGGCTGGAGCGTGAACGTGTTAATCGGCTATATCACCCCCCTCACCCCAGCACTAGCGGGTTTGCCCACCGACCACATCGGCAACCTAGCCAACGCCCTTATCATCGCCTACGCCATCCAGAGATACCATCTGCTCAACATCAGGCTGGTGGCGCGGAGAGGGCTGTCTTATTTGCTGGTAGTAGTCTGCCTGGTCGGCGTTTATGTCGGCGCTGTAATAGTGGGCCAACGATTCCTCTCCGACCAGCCGGTTTACCTGGCCATAATACTTGCCTCCGCCCTAGCTCTTCTGGTGGTGTTGCTGGCCGGACCTTTTAGGCATTACATCCAAGAACTGGTAGACCGCATCTTCTATGGGGGAACCTACCGCTACCGTCATGCCTTACTCACCTTCAGAAAGAAGATGGGCAACATCATCAACCTGGACGAACTAGCCAGTGAAATGCTCCCTGCCGTGACCAAGGCGCTAAACATCGAGCACGCCAAATTGCTCTTCGAAGACGTTAACAGCGGTGACTTTACCACCCAGTTCACCTACCCCAAACTGGAAGAGGGTTCAAACGACGGGCTCAGGCTTAACGTTGATAGCCCGATAATCGCCCTTATGGAGAAAGAAGCCAGCCCCATAGACCTGAGGCAGATGGATAACCACCCCCAACTCAAAGGGTTGTGGCAGACAGAGAAGGAAAAGCTGGCTGACATGGAAATTATGTGCCCGATTAAGAGTGAAGGCAGGCTTATCGGTATCCTGGCCCTGGGTAAAAAACAGCCGGGAAACATCTACTCACACGAGGATATAGAGCTGGTAGTCGGTGTCGCCAGCCAGGCCAGCATCCTCATTGAAAACGCCCGCCTCTATGCCCAGGCAACGATAAGGGCCAACACCGACGGGCTGACCAGCCTCTACAATCACCGTCACTTCCACGAACGCCTGGAACAGGAAATCGCCCGTGGTTCCCGCTTCGGCAGCATGTTCTCCCTGATAATGCTGGATATAGACCTCTTCAAGGCTTATAACGATATCTACGGGCACCTGGCTGGGGATGAGGTGCTGCGCAAAATCGGCAGGTATATTGAGAGCTCAGTACGAAACATAGACCTCGCCTTCCGCTACGGCGGTGAGGAATTCGCCATCATCCTGCCCGAGACGCGGATAGACGCCGCCGCCAAGGTGGCCGAGCGTATACGCAAAACGATAGAGTCGAAAACAAGCTCTCGCAGCATGCCCATAACGGTCAGCATAGGCATCGCCAGCTGGCCCGCCGACGGCGTGATGAAAGAAGAAATAATTGCCCGCGCCGATGCCGCTCTCTATCGGGCGAAACAGGCAGGCAGAAACCGGACCTGTCTATCCTCAGACCTGGACAAGCCGGAATCACCAAAAATCAGCAGCGAGCTTGAGGCCAGACCGAGGGCCTTAAGCATCATCTACGCCCTGGCGGCTACGGTTGATGCCAAAGACCACTACACCTACGGTCACTCACGGAAGGTCAGCGACTACTCGGTGGCCATAGCTGAGGCGCTCAACCTGCCCTCGGACAGGATAGCCACCATTCGCGCCGCCAGCCTGCTACACGATATCGGTAAGGTTGGCATACCCGATTCCATACTCAGCAAGGAAGGCCCCCTCACCGATGAAGAATGGGAACCGGTAAGAATCCACCCCAAGCTCGGCGTAGAAATACTCAGGCATATTATCGACCTGGTCAACTGCCTCCCCGCCATACTTCACCACCACGAGCACTACGATGGCAAGGGCTACCCCTCCGGGCTAAAAGGTGACAGTATACCCTTGGAAGGCAGAATACTGGCCATAGCCGATGCTTACGACGCCATGACCTCCCCGCGCCCCTACCGCGAGCAGTTATCACCCCAGAGCGCAATCGAAGAGCTGAGGCGCTGTGCCGGAACCCAGTTCGACCCCGAGCTTGTAGAGCTCTTCTGCACGCTTATTGAATCGGCCACATCAAGCCGCCTCGAAATCAAGTAGCCCCTCAAGCCACCCTCAGGACTTAATCTTGTAAGGACAGGTTTTATTTAGGCTGCAACGCCCGCAGACCTCGGCCTGTGTCCACCGGGTCATCTTAGGACCGATGCCGATAACCATAGAGACCGACTTACGGGGGATGAGTACTCCGGAAGAAGACAAGCTAACGCCGATTTCTTCGGCTGGCGCCAGCTCCAGCAGATTCCACTGCTCGGTCATCGAGAAACCGGGCATACCGGGGTTAACCGGGCTGCTTATCTCATAGCCCCTCTTGGCAACCTCAGCGGCGATAAGTTTCAGGGCTTCGGGAATCAGCCTGTCCACGGCGGCGGTGCCAATGCCGTCCAGGACCATACCACGCAGAGCTCCACCACCCTTAGAGTATTCGGTCACCTGCTTTTCCAACTTGGGGCCGATAGTGGCGATGAGGACGATAAGCTCCTTGGCCTCAGGGAAGGTCGCCGGTAGCAAGGGCCCCTCTATCGCCCTATCACCCTCCAGAGCTATGCGGTCGGAGTGCATAGCGGTTATGGGGTAGTATTCGTAAGCGACCGCCGGCTCTAAGATTCTTCCCTTATCGACCTCAGCCAGCAGCTCGGTAATTACCTTCTTTATCTCCGGCCTGACCTTGGAACCCCTCCCCAGCCCCTGACGCCGCAGCACCTCATCGCTATAGTCCAGTTTCAGGGGAATATCGCGGATTACGGGCATTCTCCTCTCCCTTGGGGTCTTGGCTACAGGAAAGTCTACCAAAAAAGCAACCCCGAGGCAAAAAGGTCTTGCCTCGGGGCGCCATTCTTAAGTCAGTTCAGCGTTTATTTGTAGGCCTTACTGCCATATTCCATGGCGGCGTCAACCATGGCGTGGACGTTTTCCGCCTTGGCCTGGTCGAAGAACGCCCCGTTACTCACGATGTAGCCGCCGCCCGGGGCACATTCGTCGACGAGTTTTTTGACGTAGTCCTTCACCTCCTGTGGCGTGCCCAGGACTAACAAATCGGATTGCACGTTTCTTGGCTTTAAATATGTCGCTATTGTCGATCATCCACATTGTCTTACCCTTGGGTAAGTCGCTCATAACCTCCAGGCGGGTGTTCCAGCTACCCTCAGCCGCCGGCATCGGTATCACTCCCTCCTCAATTAAGCCCATCATGACCTTTCTGAAGGTAGGCCAGTAGAACTTCTTGAACTGTTCGTCGGAGAGGAAGCCGTCGGCGCCTTTATGCAGGGGCATGAATATTATGGGGTGTCCGTTCATCATACATGTGCCCACCCCCATTTTAATCATGATGGGGACCAGCCTTTCCATGGCTTCCTGGAGCTTATCGGGGCAGCGGTACATATCCAGCATTACCCCCCTGGTGCCCCTGAGGGTATCGCCGACGAAGTCGAAGGGCGCCTTGGTAAAGCCAGCAGCTATCAGCGGGAATCCGGCGGTGATTACCTCGGCATTAAAGCCACCCATGGCTCCTGCCCATTTCAGGGCTTCGGCACCGGCCTCAAAGAGGGCCTGATAGGTGGCCTGAACCGGCGGTAGAGCGAAGGGGATGAAGTTACCGGCAACGCCGTATATTTCAACTATGCCGGTGAGGACCGGGAGCATCTGGAAACCATCTAATTTGCCGAAGACACGCGGCAGGTAGCTGTGGGTGAAGTAATTAGATGGGTCCTCGATAAAGGCGTCATACTCATCGGCCGTCATGTATTCGCCTTCGTTGGCCTGATACGACTGCTCCTTGGCCACACCGTGACCCGGCCAGGAATAGAGCTTGTAATCGAGGATTTCAAAGAACTTCCCCGGTCCGGGTACATACGCGCCAAGATTCCCGTCCGGGGCAAATTCAAAAACGAAATCCCTAAACGCCTTGGCGCACTTCTCGTAGTCATACATGGCGTCATAGGGGGTTATGCCAGCATGATAAGCGGGAAAGAAGCTGGGAGCCACAAAGACCGGCACCCTGTCCGGCAACTTCTTCATCTGGATGGCGTCTTTTATCTGGGGGTCCTTCGGTGCCATCCACCGGGCAATCAGCGCCTCTTGCTTTTCGTCCGGAGTCATATCTGCCCATTCTTTGGCCATTTTAATTACCTCCTGACTTTCTCCTAGAGGATTACTAGCCAGCTATCCACTTCTGGGCCAGGGATACGCCCGCCATGGCGTCCTTCCCGTAAGCGTCAGCGCCAGTATATTTTCTCACCTCTTCGGTAATCTGGCCACCGCCAATCATAATCTTAACCTTATCTCTTAAACCAGCGCCCTTTATGGCTTCTATAGTCTGCTTCATGGAATCGAAAGCCAGGGTAAGAAAGCCGCTCAAGCCGACGACAGGAGCCCCCGTTTCCTTAATCTTGTCAACGAACTTCTGCACCGGTACATCAACGCCCAGGTCGTGCACTTCAAAGCCGTTAACATCGAGCATAAAGACGACGATGTCCTTGCCGATATCATGTATGTCGCCGGCAACGGTGCCGAAAACAACCTTACCCAGCTTCTTGGTACCCGCCTCCTTGGTCAGCTTGGGCTTAACCAGCTCGCTTACCGCCTTCAAGATTTCACCGGAGTAGACCAGGTCGGGGATAAAATACCGGCTCTCGGCAAAGCGCTTGCCCACGACTTCCATACCCTTGCGGGCATCTTCCAGGATCTTAAAGGCATCCTCCCCTTTCGCCAACCTATCCTTGACAACCTTGAGAGCCTCTTGTTCCTTCAAATCAGCTAATAGGTTAACCAGATCTCCAGCCATTTCCTCTTTACCTCCTTAAAGACTTATTTGGCTATTCCGTCAAACAGCCTTAATATTTCAACCCCATCTTCACCTCCTGCAACCCAGCTGTTCCCGAGAATTTATGTGCCCTGGCTGGACTAGCTCAGGGCATCTAACGATTCTCGGGAAGTATATACATCTTTCTTAAAGTGCCTATGAACTAGTCTTGTTGGGGAAATACCCACTTACTGTTTAAACCCCTAACTGATATGGTATACACAAAGAAATAGTAATTTCACCACCCCTCCACCGCAATAATTTCACCACCCCTCCACCGCAACATCAAAATCGGGCTTAAAGCCCAAGATAGGCTTTCTTGACCATCTCCTCTTCGAGAAGATGTTGACAGTCTCCCTCGAGGACAATACGACCGTTCTCAAGCACGTAGGCCCGGTCAGCTATCTCCAGGGTGCGTGGAACGTTCTGCTCGATAAGCAGTAACGTAATCCCCTGCTCGCGCAGGGCCTTGATAACATCGAAAACCTCGTTCATTATCATCGGTGCCAGACCAAACGAAGGCTCATCAAACATGCAAAGCTTCGGCTTGGGCATCAGACCCCTCCCCATGGCCAGCATCTGCTGCTCGCCGCCGCTCAACGTCCGGGCCATCTGCTTCGCCCTCTCCTTCAGTATGGGAAAAGACTCGTAAACATGCTCAAAGGTCTTACCCCGTTCCTTCCAGGCTCTGGAGCTATAAGCCCCCATCTCCAGGTTCTCATGCACCGACATTTCGGTAAAAAGCCTTCTCCCCTCGGGCACGTGGGAAATACCCAGCTCCACGATTTCATGAGGCAGCAAGCCGTCTATCCTATGGCCATCAAACTCTATGGTACCCGAAGCTGGCTGCAGCAAACCCGATATAGTATTAAGCAAAGTGGTCTTGCCAGCGCCATTAGCTCCAACCAGGGCCACTATCTCGGCCTCTTCAACAACCATAGAAATATCCCATAAGGCCTGTATCTTGCCGTAAAAGGTATTCACTTTGTTAATTTTCAGCATAACCCTACTCTCCCAAGTATACCTCAATAACCTTCTTGCTGGCGGCAATTTCCTTGGGCGTTCCCTCGGCAATCTTCTCGCCGTGATGAAGCACCATAATTCGGTCGCAAACGCCCATAATTGCCCTCATAACATGCTCAATCATAAAAACGGTAACCCCTCTATCCCGAATCCTTTGCACCAGATCCATAGCCTCAGCGGTCTCGGTAGGCGTTAGTCCCGCCATCAGCTCATCAAGCAGGATTAGTTCCGCATCACTGGCTAAGGCCCTAGCCACCTCAACCCGCTTCTGGTTAGCCAGGGTCAAACCCCCGGCTGGGATAGTTTTAGGCACCGAGAAACCGACAAAATCCAACAACTCCCCGGCTTCCTTGGTAGCCGCCGATGGCGACATACCCTTCGCCGTACCGAACATCGCACCCAAGGCCACATTCTCTATAGCCGGCACGCCGCCGAAAACTTTAACCTCTTGAAAAGTTCGAGCCATACCCATCCGGCATATTTTAAACGGCTTCAAGCCGCTGATTTTTTCGCCCTTAAATTTTATTATCCCTGGTTTAGGGACAAAAGCCCCCGATATCAGATTAAACAGCGTTGTCTTACCCGCGCCGTTAGGGCCAATCAGGCCAAAGACTTCGCCTTTATCCACACTAAAGTCCACCCCCGACACCGCCGCCAGTCCGCCAAAATACTTGGTAACCTTCTCACCTTCAAGTATCTGCATTCTGTACCGCCGAACCTCCTCTCCTCAACTTTCGTATCACCCACTCAACCACCCCTACCAGTCCGTCGCGCATGAACAACACAGTGGCTATTAAGACAAAACCGAAGATTAGCATATATATTTCGGGGAACTCGGTTTGTAGCTTTTCTTGCAGGTAGGCAAAAAGAGCCGCACCTATAAGAGGACCGTACATTTGCCCCATGCCGCCGAAGATAGCCATCAAGACCGGCAGAAAGGAGAAGTTTACATGAAAGGCGACATATGGGTCGATATAGGTCAATCTTGTGGCCCAGACTGCCCCAGCTGCCCCCGCAAAGACGGCGCTGAGGGCAAAGGTGAGAACCTTCACCATGGTTACATTAACGCCGCTGTGAGCCGCCGCTTCTTCATTCTGACCGATACCCTGCAAAGCCAAGCCAAACTTAGAGCGCCGGAAAAAGAAGTAGGTAAGCGCCGTGGCCACAAAAATACCCAGCATTAACCAGAACATCATATCGTTATCTACCGACATGACGAATCGACCACGTAGATGGGATACAGTATGCTCCCACCAGTTTAGAACCTCCAAGATGAGTATGACGAGTCCGAAAGTGAAGATGGCAAAATATATCCCCCGCAGCCTTAAAGTCAGCGCGCCAACGCCAAGGGCGATTAGGCCGCTGGCAAGACCACCAAGGATGACGGCCACTACCAGAGGTACTAGCTGCCCCGTGTTCGGCAGTAATATGGCACCAACATAGATACCGACCCCGAAGAAGGCAGCCGAAGCCAGCGAGAGGTAGCCGCTAGGACCGGAAAAAAGGACCCAGCTCACCGTAAGGATGCCATACATCAGGATGGTGGTTATCAGTACGACAGTATAACCGGTGATATAGAAGGGTAAAGTGGCCAGCAGGATTAAGAAGACGAGACCAATTAACCCCGGTATCAATATGCCTTTGGATTTATATCTGGAAACATCCATATATCTACTTCCCAAAAATACCTTTCGGCCTTATCAATAGCAGGAGCATGAAGATGAAATAATAGGCAGCCAGTGATAAGCTCGGTTCAAAATGGGTTACCACTTCGCCTATAATACCCAGCATAAAACCGCCGATAAAACTGCCCGGGATACTGCCCAGCCCGCCCAAGACGATAATGATGATGGCGATGAAGGTATACTGCATGCCCATAGCTGGATTGAGGGGGACCCGCATGCTTATAAGCACGCCGGCAATAGCGGCCATCATCGCACCAAGGCCAAAACATATAGCCAGCACCCGGTTGATGTTTACCCCCATGAGGCTGGCCGTTTGTGGGTCTTGAGCCGCTGACCGAATAGCTTTTCCAATGCGGGAACGGGCCAAAAACAGGTAGAAGGCCACACCTATGCCCACCGCAAAGCCGAGAATTACCAGCTTGTTGGCCGGAAATATCGCTCCCCCAATATTGACCCCTTCGTTCAAATAAGAATACGCCCTATAGTCGGCGCCCCACCCCATCAAAGCTATATTTTGAATGATGAAGAGGAGGCCAAAAGAAGCCAATATAGAACTGGCCGCAAAGGCATCCGGGTTTGGTGCCTTGAGGCTAAGTTGATAGAATAAAG
>SMTZ1_10007991_pt1 | contig 13177 bp, 12 predicted proteins | sample DeeMarSWOR136_30_FD_25667 | JGI IMG/M metagenome (IMG submission 25667) | reverse complement strand
TGTTTTTTCAGGGCCAATTGCCCATCCTGTTATATTTTCTATGCATCCTTCAAGCCACCAGCCATCAAGAGTACCAAACTGAGGAACTCCGTTATGAGCTGCTTTCATACCAGATGTTCCTGATGCTTCTTTTGGTCTTCTTGGAGTATTAAGCCATATATCTACACCTGAAGTCATCATTTTTCCAATGTTAATATCATAATTATTTAGAAACGTAATTTTAACATTACTATTAATTGTCTTCATTACCTTAAAGATTCTTTTAATCGCATCTTTTCCTGAATAATCTTTTGGATGAGCTTTTCCTGCAAATATTATTTGGATTGGACCTACCTTTTCTGCAATTTGCATTAGCCTGTTTGGGTCAGATATTAAGAGCTCTGGTCTTTTATATGGAGTTTGTCGTCTGCCAAATCCTACAGTAAAGTTATCATAATTCATTTGAGCATTTGTATTTTTATTTACAAAGTCAATAAGCTCTTTTTTTGCCTCTTGATGAGCATTCCATATTTCAGACTTTTGAATTGAAAGAGCTGATCTTAGAATATATGGGTCAGATCGCCAACCAGGCATCGATTTATCAAAGAGTCTCTTAAATGGTTCTGAAACCCAGGTTGTAGAATGAACACCATTTGTAATTGAATCAATTGAATAACCAGGAAACATCATCCTTGAAACCTCACCATGCTTTTTTGCAACACCATTAACATAGTGACTAAAAAATAATGCCAATCTTGTCATGTTCAACTTATTTTCAAATGTTATATCATCCAAAATAAAATCCGGAAGCATATTTCCAACCATTGTTTTAACTATTGACATATCAAATTGATCATGACCTGCTGCAACAGGTGTATGAGTTGTAAAAACGCATTCTTCTCTAACTTTTTGAACATCATTTAACTGATTATAAAGCTCAAGAGTACCAAGAGCTGCATGTCCCTCGTTCATGTGATATCTATCAATTGTTGTATAACCAAGAGCCTGAAGCATTCTGACACCACCTATTCCAAGTATAATCTCTTGGGCAAGTCGGTATTTGTTATCTCCGCCATATAGATACTTTGTAAGTTCTTTATCCCAATCACTGTTTTCATCAAAATTTGTATCAAGAAAAAAAACTGGGACAATAAAACCGCTTATTCCTTTTACTTGATAAAACCATACACGGATTTTTACATCCCTATCATAGATTTTTACACTTGTTTGTGCAGGAAGAAGTTTAAGATGTTTTGAAACTTCAAATTGCATTGGTAATTCTATTTGGTTTCCATTCTCATCTATCTTTTGATAGAAATAACCATTTTCAGAAAGAAGAGTAACACCAACTACTGGAACATTTAGATCAGCACATGACTTAATTGTATCACCAGCAAGAATTCCAAGACCACCACTGTATGTTGGAATATTTTCATCTATCCCAATCTCCATAGAAAAATAGGCAATCTTTGGTTTTCCATTTACTTCTTTTATTCTTTTTTTATCTGCTGTGCTATCAGCCATTTATCTCTCCTTTTTTGCATTCCACCATTCAATGTAATAACATGTATCTTAAAAATATTTCACTTTATTTCTAATGTATAATAGTATTCTTTATAAATAATTATGATATTCAAATTAATTAATTAAATAATATGGGATGTTTATAATGACTGATAAAATTTGTAATATTTGTAGTAAAAAAATCGATTTAAATGATCATCCTCTGGGTTTGGTATTTGAAGATCAAATTTTTATTTGTCAGGATTGTAGCGGAAAACATACACATAAAGAATTATCAAAATTATCAAAGACTATTATGCAATGTCCAACAAATGGAATGCCAATTGCACTTTGGATAATTCATGAACAAAACAAAGATAAGACTATGATGACTGTGAAAAAATAAATTTTCGTATCTTTTTATGAAAATCCTTTTTAGAGTATAATCTATTCAGCAGAATATGTATATTATCAAACTTGGCGGTAGTATAATTACTGATAAATCAAAAGAAAATTGCTATAAAAAAGAAATTGTAGATAATCTAGTAAAAGCTATTAAAAAAGCAAATAAAAAAACAATAATTATCCATGGAGCAGGCTCCTTTGGTCATATTATTGCAGATAAATATAGGTTAAATGATGGTCATAAGTCAAGCAATCAACTGATAGGTTTCTCTCTAACACATGGAATGGTTCAAAAATTAAACTCCTTGGTTCTGGATTCATTTCATAGTAATGGAATATCTGCAGTGTCAATACCACCGCATTCATCTTTACTTTTGGATAATCATAATCCTATTTGGTTTGATTATGAGATTTTTAAAAAGTATCTTGATATGAATTTTACTCCTCTCACTTTTGGAGATGTCGCACTTGATAAAAGACTAGGTTTTTCAATTTGCTCGGGAGACCTTTTAATGCTTCTTCTTGCTGAAAATCTCAAACCTGAAAAAACTATTTTTGTAATAGATGAGGATGGTTTTTTTACTTCTAATCCAAAAAAGGATACTAATGCAAGATTAATTGAATCTGTTACAAAAGACCAACTTGATGAATATACAACATTAAAAGATGGACATGCTGATGTTACTGGTGGTATGAAAGGAAAAATTGAAACAATAAAAAAAATAACAGGATTGGGAATTGATACTATTTTGCTAAATGGTAATAAACCTGATAGATTATTCAAGGTATTAAATGGAGAAAAAACGAAGGCGACTATTATTATTGGAGGTCATAAATGAATATAACTGAAAGTAGAAAAGACGAGCATGTGAAAATATCAATTGAAAAAGATATAGCAGCTCATCATAATTATTGGGATGATGTAAAACTAACACATAATGCTCTACCAGAAATAAATAAGGATGAAGTTGATACTTCAACAGAACTTTTTGGTAAGAAATTAGGAGCACCATTGATAATCTCTGCTATGACAGGTGGGTATACAAAAGGTAAAAAAATAAATGAAAACCTTGCAGCTGCTGCTGAGAAATTTAAGGTTGGTATGGGTGTAGGTTCTCAAAGAGCTGCACTTGAAAATGAAAAACTAAAGGATACCTATGGAATAATAAGGGACTTTGACATTCCTCTTAGATTTGCAAATATTGGCGCATCACAATTGGTTATATGGGGGCATAAAAAAACTCTTGAAAATGCACATAAAATGATAGATATGATAGAAGCCCATGTTTTCATCGTTTGCCTAAATTTTCTACAAGAGGTAATACAAGCTGAAGGAGAGGCAAATGCAAAAGGCTCTTTTGAGGCAATTCAAAAACTTGCTGAGGACTTGGATATCCCTGTTGTTGTAAAAGAGTCAGGAGCCGGTATTTCTTTTAGTGTAGCTGAAAGACTTTCAAAAACAAAGATTTCTGGAATAGATGTCGGTGGTTTTGGGGGAACCTCTTTTTCTGCAATTGAGCATTATCGTGCCAAGCTTATTAATGATGAACTTCATGCAAGAGGAGGAAATACTTTTTGGGACTGGGGAATTCCAACTCCTACTTCTATTCTTGAGGTTGGGGATGCAACTGACTGGAACATTCCTATAATTGCAACAGGTGGTATTAGAAATGGTTTAGATGCTGCAAAAGCAATTGCTTTAGGGGCAAGCTGTGCAGGTATTGCAAGAGCACTTTTAGAACCTGCAACAAAAAGCAAAGAATCTGTTATTTATGAGGTTGATGCAATTATTAAAGAACTTCGCGCTACCATGTTTCTAGTAGGTATTGATAATATAACTAAAATGACTGAGATAGGTGTAGATTTATGGATATAGAAAACGAACTACAGAAAAGAGCAGATTTCTTTAATATTCAACTTGAAAAGTTCCTTGATGGAGGAAATCCTGAATCTCTATATAATGCTGCAAGACACCTTCCTTTGGCAGGTGGTAAAAGGTTAAGACCATGTTTTAGTATAATTTCATGCGAAGCTGTTAAGGGTGATATTATTAAAGTTGTTCCTCTTGCAATAGCACTTGAACTTATTCATAATTTTACTTTGATTCATGATGACATAATGGATAAATCAAAACTAAGGAGAAACCTTCCAACAGTACATGTTGAATATGGTGAACCTTCTGCAATTAATGCAGGGGATTTATTATTTATAAAAGCATTTGAATCAATGCATAACATATCAATTGATTGCCAAATTTTCAAGAATGTTGAATTTGGTTTTATTGATTTTATAAAGGAGATTTGTGAAGGTCAACAGCTGGATATGGATTTTGAGAATAGGAAGATAGTAAATGAGGAGGAGTACCTTGAAATGATACGTAAAAAAACAGCAGTTTTTTTTCAATATGCATCAGAAGCAGGTGCAATTATTGGTGGAGGTATCCAGGATGAAATCAATGCATTAAATACATACGGTCTGAATGCTGGACTTGGATTTCAAATTTGGGATGACTATCTTGACATAAGTAGTGATGAAACGACCCTTGGAAAGGATATAGGAAATGATATTAAAAATGGTAAGAAAACATTGATTGCTGTTCATTGCATGAATAATGCAGAGGGAAATGATAAAAAAATTTTTGATAGCATTTTTGGAAATATTAATGCAACGGAAGATGAAGTAAGTAAGGTTTATGAACTATTTAATAAATTAAAATCTATTGATTATGCAAAAAATACTGCATTAAATTATATAAAAAAAGCAAAAAATGCGTTAGAAAAGATTCCTGATTCTGATGCAAAGCAAATCCTTTTAGATCTTGCTGATTATGCAATAAAGAGAGATAAGTAGAATATTATGTCAATTGAAAAAATTCAAAAAACTGCAAGGATTTATGCTCTTCAAAATGCTGTTCAATTCAATGGAAAGGCAAATCCAAAAGCTGTAGTAGGTAAAGTTATAGCAGTTTTGCAGAAAGAAGGTTTTTCTCCAAAAATATTGATACCTGTTGTAACTTCGGTTACTATAGAGGTTAATAAATTACCTTTTGATGATCAAAAAAATGAGTTAGAGAGAATTGCTCCTGAATTAATGATGAAGGAAAAGAAAGAAAGAGATTTTACACTTCCTCCACTTCCAAATGCTGAAAAGGGAAAGGTTGTTACGCGTTTTCCACCCGAGCCTAATGGCTATCTTCACATAGGTCATGCAAAAGCTGCAATTGTAGATTTTGAATATGCCAGAATGTATAATGGAAAATTCATATTACGTTTTGATGATACAAACCCAGAGAATGCTCATGTTGAATTTTATGATGCACAAAAAGATGATCTTCTATGGCTTGGTATAGAATGGAATGAGGAGTATAACACATCAGATAACATTGAAAAACATTACAAATTTGCTGAGCAACTCATTAAACAAAATCATGCTTACGTTTGTACTTGCGATACCAGTTATATAAAAGAATGTCGATTCAATGGTAAGGAATGCGATTGTAGGTGTATAGGTTCTGGAGAAAGCCTTGATATTTTTAAAGAAATGATATCTTCATCAATAGATGGTGCTATTCTCAGACTTAAAGGAGATATGACCTGTGATAACACGGCAATGAGAGATCCAACATTATTTCGCATAATTGAAAAAGAGCATCCTCTTCAAGGTACCAAATACAGGGTTTGGCCAACATATGATTTTTCTGGTGCGGTAGAAGATAGTATTAGTGGTGTAACACATCCTTTCAGAACTAAGGAATATGAGCTTCGTGATGAATGCTATTTCAAACTCCTTGACCTTTTAAAAATTAGAAAACCAAATCTCATGGAGTTTGCCAGATTATCAATTGAAGGTATGCCTGTTTCAAAACGAAAAATCAAACCCTTGATTGATAATGGAGATGTACAAGGTTATGATGACATTAGACTTCCAACCCTCAGAGGTCTTAAAAAGCGTGGGATCCTACCTCAAGCAATCAAGAGATTTGTTCTTGAACAAGGTATTTCAAAGGTTGAATCGACTGTATCCTTTGGAATTTTAGAATCAGCAAATAGAAAGATTATCGATCCGATTGCAAAAAGGTACTTCTATGTAAGTGAACCAGTAAAACTTTTAGTTGATAATGCTCCGCATAGAAAAAAGGAAATAGATTTTCATCCAAGAGATAAAAAACTTGGTAGTAGAAAAATAGATACTGGAAATATTTTTTATGTTGAAAAAAGAGATATGGAGCAATTGGGAGTAGGTGATGTATTTAGATTAAAGGATTTATACAATGTTAGAATAAAAAATAAGGGCGATAAACTTTTAGGGGAGTACGCGGGTGAGGAGTTAATTTCTGATTCAATGAAGATTCAATGGACAACACATAATTATGTTGATTTAAGAATTTATGTTCCACATTTACTTTTCACTGGTGATAAATTTAACAAGGATAGTCTTGAAAAAGTAGAAGGATATGCTGAACGGGCAGTATCAGATATAAAAACTGATGAAATTGTTCAATTTGAAAGATTTGGTTTTGTTAGAATTGAAAATATTAATGATAATATAATTGGATATTTCACTCATAAGTAAACTTTTTAAGGTATCACTAGTTTATAGATTTCAAAGCACTAGGGATGGGATGTAAAGTGCATACAATTAGAAAATTGGCTATAGAATTAATTTTATCTTTAGTTGCATTAAGTATAGTAACTGAATTTGCTGCTGCAGCAGATAGTATTTTACCTTCTCTTGATTCTGTAGGGCTGTCAATTGCAGTTCTTATTGCAGCAATTGCCACAATTATTACAATTCTTACTATGGGTGGTATAAAATATGTTACACCTGAAAATGTATTGAACACAGAAGTTAGAAAGGACCTTTATAATTTCATTGATGAGTATCCAGGGTCTCACTTAAGAGAAATTGCAAGAGAACTTGATTTAAAGCCTAGTAATGCAGCATGGCATTTACGAAAATTGGAACAAACAAATCTTGTTAGAAGCAGAGTTATTGGTGGAAAAAAGGTTTTTTACCTGGTTGAAGGGGGCATAGATGCTAGAAGGGAAGCAATTGCTGAGTCAATCTTGAGAAATGAAAATGCAAGAAATATCATGAACTACCTTGCAGAAAATCCTGGTAAACATCTACTTGAGATAGCAAATGCACTGAAACTTAATCATCATACAGTTAAATGGCATATTAAAAAAATGTATATGGCTGAGCTTATTGATGGTGACACAAGCAATTCTGCTTATCCTGTTTATTATCCTACGGAAATCGGCCTTCAATCAATAAAAAATGAGTCATTTCATTTGAAAAAAACTGATAATGCATCTTAAAATCTCTCTTTTTTATTTTTTTGGTAATAATCGTAAAATATGGTTTAAATAATATTAATAATTACATTTTTATTAAACAATCTCATAAGCGTAAGAGCAATATTATGATTGATCCTATAAAACATAGACCTCTAAAATACATGCTATTTTTCAATCTTTACTTTGCAGAAGGTTTGATGATTGCAATCACTACAGTTGTAACATCTCTCTATCTTCGAGAACAGGGAATTTCCATTCCTGTAACTACACTTATTGTAGGAATTGTAAACATACCCTGGATTCTAAAGTTTATCTGGGGACCAATAGTTGATCATTTTATAAGATTTGGTAGAAAGACCTTTATTATTTTTGGTGGACTACTTTCAGTTTCTGCAATGTTTCTTACTTCAATTGTTGATCCAGGTGAAAATCTTATAACATTTGCATTACTAATCTTTACTAGCCATATCGGAATAGGTTTTATTGATGTTTCAACAGATGCTTGGGCGATAAATGTTTCAACAGAAAAGGATCGTGGAAAAATTAATGGCTCCATGTTTGCAGGTCAATACTCTGCATGGGCAATTGGTGCAAGCTTGCTTCCATTTATTGGATCAAACTATGGATATGGACTTGCGTATTTTACTAATGGTTTGATAATATCAATTCTTCTTGTTTTCCCATTCATTGTAAAGGAAACGTTAAAATTCAAAGCAAAACCTAAAATAATTCCTTTATTATCCAAAGAATTTAGAAAAAAAACAACACTTCTTGTAACGCTATATTCACCGCTTGTTTTCATGAATGAAGGAATGCTTTCTTTTATAATGCCAATTTATATGAGAGACAGTCTTGGTCTTGGTGATGTACAAATTGGTCTAATTGCTGCAATTCTTCCAGTAACCCTTGCCATTGGATCAATAGTAGGAGGTTTAGCAACAGATATTTTTGGAAGAAAGAAAACATTATATGTTTTACTGGGTCTTAGTGCGGTTTTTACAGCATCATTAATATTTGCAAGCAACTGGTGGAAATTATCAATAATATATGGAATAATTGGATTACTGATGGGTGGGCACTCAACTGTTTCATGTGCACTTTTTATGGATATAACAAATCCAAAAATCGGTGCAACACAATATGGAATTCTCACGGGGATTGCAAACATCGGACTAAATGGAGGAGGAATGATTACTGGAACTCTTGTTGCAGCTCTTAGTTTCAGTCAAACTTTTCTATATGCTGGTTGGGTATTTGGACCAACAATTCTTGTTCTATACTATATTAGATTAAAAAAAGGAATAAAAAAAGAAAAAGTATGCTAAATTATTATGTTCTTCCAACATCAGTTACTTCAGCACTGTCGACATCTTCAATTTTAGCGATTTCTTCAGCAATAGGATCTATTCCACCAGCATCATCTGGTACAGCAACTGTTACATTTAATCCCTTTAAACCAAATGCAACAGGTTTTATTTCGATATTTCCAAGTCTAGCAGGTGGCTTTACCAAAGCTTTTATTTTTTCAATGATTGTCTGTAGTTTATTATCTTCTAAAACCTCGCCAGGCATAACTCGTATAAGGCCAATTACTTCTCCCATTTATGCTCCCCCTAAGGTCCAGTAAATCCACATTTCACACATGTGTATTTGACACTTTGTTCTCTACAACTTGCACACCTTCCAATGATTTCATCACAATTTGGGCATGGAAAGGTTGTAGAACCTTTTTCTAGCAGTCCTTTTCCGCATGAAATGCATTTCTCTGCCTTTTGCATAGGAAGTGGGAAATATAGTACCTATTTTTAAATGTGACGGCCATATTTTATTATGTTTTACAATTATTATCAGTCTTTTTAATCATATCAAGTGAAAACGAAGCAACTGACTTAAATATTCGATATTGGAAAATTGCTCCGGCAATTAGATTCATATGGAATGTGACAAACCTATAAAGCACAATAAAAACACCAATCAGAGTATCTGAAGTAGTACCAATCAATACACCATATAAACCGTAAATACCAACTTCTGTCACGCCAGCACTACCGGGAGTTGTTGGCATCATAATAATTACAAGTAATAAGACTTGTGCAGCATATGATTCAACAAAATAAGGAGATATACCCAGTCCTAAAAGAATCATGGATGGAATCAAGAATCCACTAGACCACATTAAAAATGTGAAAATACTTGCTAAAAATAATGATTTTTTATTATCACCAGAAAACCTGTACATAGATTCATGAAAATTATCAACTTCATGATTTATTTTCTGAATTAGTTTCTTTCCACTTTCTTTTTTCCTTAAAAATCTATTGAAAAATTTACTTAGGGATATCAAAAGAGCCTTAGTTTTATCAGGTCTAATAATTGCATAAATAAAAATTACAAGAAGTAAAATAAAAACAATTACACCAATAGTAAGTCCAAGACTAATAAAACCAAGATCTCTAATACCCTTAAAAATAAACAAAGCAATTGGTACCAATATCAAAATAAATATTGCATCCATTAATCTCTCACCAAGAACAGCAGCTGTCGCGCAGCCAAGACTCATACCATTTTTATTTAGAAGATGAATTCTTACAGGTTCACCACCAGCCATAGATGGAGTAATACTTGCTAAGAAAAAATTTGCAATAACAATTTTTGTTGATTCAACTAAACCGATTTTTACTTTTTTATCCATCATATTTGCCAGAATCTTTAGTCTAACTCCCCAAAAGACCCAGTATAGAACATTCAAAAAAATTGCAAAAGCAAAAAAATGATATCTTATTGAAACTTTAGAAAGATTCTCAATTGTTTTAGCATCAACTGTAAAAATTAGTATTGCTAATATGATAATAACACTAAGAGTAATACTCAAAATAAATGGATATTTTAGGGTCTTACTTTTTTTCTCATTCTGCACGCATGTGTTATTTTAAAAATTGTATATTTTATTTATGTTAATTTCAAGAAATAAACAAAAAACCTTTTCAGCAATAATTATATTGCTCAAATTCTAATAGGGAAACTCATGAAAAAATTACCAAAACAAAAATACATAAAAACATTGGGTTATGCTTTCAAAAATTACGTTTCAAGGGACTGCATATACCCATTTTATGCATCTTATAAGGTCACACATAAATGTGGTTTGAGATGTGAGTTTTGTAATGTTTGGATGGAGGATACTCCAGACCTTGAAAAAAAAGATGTTTTCAAAGTAATTGACAATATTGCAAATTCAAGTCAAATGGCCATCTTCTTGATAAAAGACCAATGAAAGAATATGGAAAATATATTGATTATCTTCATATAAGCATAGATGAAGGTCATAATAATCTCAAGTTTTTTGAAAGGTTAAAAGAGTTTCAGAGCTATGGACCTGAAATATGCATACAAATTGTTGTTACGAGAGATACTGTTGAGACTTTAGAAGAAAAGGTAAAAAATGTATTTGACGTTGGGGCAAGAACTGTTGTGATGCCCGCGTGTCATCTTGATGGAACAGATGATTACTATCCTAATCCTAGAGTTTTCAGAAAGGAAATAATCAGACTTAAAAGGAAATATCCAAATACAATTACCACTCCCTCAGGTTTTTTGAAAAATATCAACAAACAACATGGGTGTTCCACTTCATCAGTAATAATTGATTCAGATGGTGGACTATTCTATCCATGCAGAACTGTAGGAAAAAGGCGTTATAACTTTACAGAAGGATCATTCATGGACTTTCTAAAAACAGAAGAAGCAAAAGAAGCAAGAGAGGATATGAAGAATTGCAATAGAAGTTGTGGATGGTATCAATATTTTGCAACTGATTCCTTTGCCTCACCAATGTCTGTAATTTCCTCATTAAGTCCCTATATTTTTAAATAGAAACAATTTTTATCTAAAATAGGTATTTGGTTTAAGGGATACTGAGGATAAATGAAAATTTTACTTGCGACTGAATCATATTATCCAAACATAGATGGAGGTGCAATAGCACAGCATAACCTGGCTCTTGAACTTAGAAAACGTGGTCATGAGATAGGAATAATAGCACCGGGCTACATATATAAAAATAAAATTGAAAAAGAAGATGGAACAACGATTTTTAGAACTAGAGGAGTTAAATTACCTCTTTATATGAATGGAAGATACCATTTCTCGATATTTCCTTATTTCCAAGTTAAAAAAATAATTAAAAACTTCAAACCTGACATAGTAAATATATGTTCCCCTTACCCGATAGGGATAAGTTCATATATTTGTGCAAGAAGACAAGATATACCAATTGTTGGCTCAATTCATATATTACCGGGTAATATGATAACTCCTTTTCATAAATTAAAAAATCAAAAAAGAGTTGAAAACTATTCTTGGAGATATCTAATATACTTCTTCAACCTTGTTGACTGGGCAACAATTCCAACAAGAACTGGTGCAGAAATTTACAAAGACAAGGGTTTAAAAACAAATGTAACACCAATATCTAATGGTCTAAAAACTGACATATTCAACCCAAAAAATGATGGTGAGTATCTAAGAAAAAAATTTAATTTACCAAAGAAAAACATAGTACTATATACAGGAAGAATAAATGAGGAAAAGAACCTTGATGTTTTAATAAAATCAATCCCATATGTTTTAAAAAAGGTTGACGCACATTTTTTATTAGTGGGATCTGGTGGGGATTATAAGAGACATTTAATCAGTCTTGCAAAAGAACTGAATGTTAAAGAGAAAACAACATTTACAAATTTCCTTGAATGGGAAGATTATCCAAATATTTATTCAATAGCAGACGTCTTTGCAATTCCTTCTGAAGCAGAGCTACAAAGTATTGTCACAATGGAGGCTGTTGCTTCAGGTCTTCCGATTGTTGTAGTGGATAAGGGTGCTCTACATGAGCTTGCTAGTATGAATAATGGATTTGTTTTTAAGGCAAAAAATAGCAAGGAAATGGCTAATTGCATTGTAAAAATTTTAACTAATCAAAAACTTAAAAAAGAAATGAGTAAAAAAAGCCTTGAACTAATAAAAGAACATACAATAGAATCAATAGCAGAAAAATTTGAAAAGTTATATAACAAAATTTTAATCCAATATAATAATAGTAAAAAAATTAAATAATTATTTAACATAATTATTTTCTTCTAGGTATGTCCAATTAACTTCAAAGATTTCCGTCCACTGACGTGGTTCAAGAGTAATTGGATCTATATCAGTTGATTCATTTCTGTATATTAGATTAAAAGGTTGTATTAAGAATTTATCATACGATGCATACATTTCATCGTCATCCCTTGATTCATTTTTCATATATCTTATCTCTCCAAAATGAACATGGACAACATCATATTTCATTATATTATCAATTATGATGTGGGTAACTCTGTTATGATTTTTTCCAACACCAAGCAACTCATGAATATATTCACTCAGATTTTCAGCTTCCCATATTTCCTCTGTTTCGTCCTTTGTTGTATTAAAGCCATATGCTTCTGCCATTCTTGCAAGACGATGGTCAGATGCAATCATACTAATATTTTTATCGAGGTTTTCAGACATCCATTCAAAAGTTGCAATATTTTGTATAGTTATTCTTTCATCAGATGCCTTCAATGTTTGATGGGCTAGATATGGAGTTGCAGAGAGAGACAGAATAATTATGAGGATTATGAAAATTTGTAAAAGTGGATTTTTACTTGATAGAATATATTTTCTAGAACCCTTTTTTGTAAATAATTGTTTTTTAATTTTCAATTTCTTAAATTCCGGGTCTGAAAATATCCCTCCAAAACCAAAAACAGCAATTATTGCAAGTGGTGCCATTGTATATTCAATATGTCTATGGGGAAGTAGTATTCTATTACTACTAAAAATTGCATAAATAAATGATATCATAACAGCAATTATCCAACCACAAATAAATGATCCATTTTTTATCCGCCATGTATAACTAAAACCTGCCACGCCTAGTGAGATAATTACTAGAAATGGAAAAGAGA
>SMTZ1_10009736_pt1 | contig 13179 bp, 13 predicted proteins | sample DeeMarSWOR136_30_FD_25667 | JGI IMG/M metagenome (IMG submission 25667) | reverse complement strand
TTGGCTCAAATCATTTATTAACCCCTGAAGAGACAACCTTGTTCATTAAAGACGAGTTTGGAGTTGAAATCCTATAGAAGGCGAGTTACATGGTCAAACAGAAACCTAAAAAAGAACGAAAGTATGGTAAGGGCAGTCGACCGTGCAGACGATGTGGATCTTACGGGTCGAACATTCGAAGATATAAGCTAAATCTGTGCCGTCAATGCTTCAGAGAACTCGCTAAAAAACTGGGTTTTAAAAAATATCAATAAGGAGGTTTAAAGAGTTGCCCATGATGGATACGGTGGCAAACGGATTGACCAGTATCATGAACAATGAAATGCGAAACAAGCAAGAATGTGTAATCAGCCCAGCCTCCAAGCTTTTAGGACGAGTTTTAAGAGTGATGCAACTGAGCGGTTACATCGGCGAGTTTGAATTCATTGATGACGGCCGCTCTGGAAAGTTTAAAGTGCAGCTTCTGGGGCGGATAAACAAATGCGGCGCCATAAAACCTCGCTTTTCAGTTGGGACCGCTCAATTTGAGACATGGGAGAAACGTTTCCTTCCTTCCAGAGATATCGGTGTCCTTGTGGTTTCCACCTCAGAAGGAGTAGTATCTCACCAGAAAGCTAAAAAGAAAAAAATTGGCGGACGACTCTTAGCTTTCATCTACTAGAAAGGAGACTGATAAAGATGCGTGCTTTGGAAACGGTGAAATCAATCGAAATTCCAGAAGGCGTAGAGATTAAGATAGATGGAAGAGTGGTAACGGTTACAGGTGAAAAAGGAACGTTGACACGAGACTTTTCTCATACTCCTGTATCCATCATGCTAGAAGAACCGGTAGTTAAGGTTGGTGTAAAATGGGCCGGAAAAAGAGAAAACTCTTTCGTAGGAACAATTTCTTCCCACATCCAAAACATGATTACAGGGGTAACGAAAGGCTTTACATACAAACTGAAAATCGTGTTTTCTCACTTCCCAATATCCGTCAAAGTTGATGGAAAAAAAGTAGTGATGGAAAACTTTACTGGAGAACGAAGTCCACGCATAGCAAAAATAATGGGTGAAACTAAGGTGACGATAAAGGGGGAAGACGTAATTGTGCAAGGACTTAGCATTGAACAAGTCAGTCAAACCGCAGCTAACATCCAACGCGCAACAAAAATCAAGATTAAAGACCCCAGAGTTTTTCTCGACGGCGTTTATGTTTACGAGCGGCACGAGGGAATGGAAGAGTGAAAGAAGAAGAGGAAACGGGGACGTCTGCTGGAAAACATGCTGTAGCTTTACGAAAGCGCATCAAGAGCAAGAAGCCTGATTTCAAGCGATATGAAAGCTGGCGGTATAAACGAGTGGATAAGAGCTGGCGAAAACCCCGTGGGTTAGACAACAAGATGCGTAAAGAGGTGAAAGGTTGGCCACATTCTGTGAAGATTGGTTATCGAGGTCCAAAGAAACTGAGAGGGCTTCATCCATCGGGATACGTGGAGGTTCTGATTCGAACGGTTGATGATGTTAATGGAGTTGACCCCGAAACGCAAGCCATTAGAATTGCTCACACGGTTGGAGCGAAGAAAAGAGTTGAAATTTCTGGTAGAGCCGCCGAAAGGGGAATCCGTGTTCTCAACCCGAAACAAGTGAGAAAGGAGCTTGCAGTGGAGCCGGAGGAGATGGAAGAGCAAGAAGAAACTGAATCTGAAGGAGGCGAAGAAGAAAGTTGAGTCTCAAAAGTCAACGCCGCTTGGCCGCAGAACTTTTGAAAATCGGTGAGGGCCGAGTTTGGATTGACCCCGAACATATGGTTGACGTTGAAGTAGCAATCACTAGAGAGGAGATTCGAAAACTAATCCATGAAGGCGTTATTAAAAGCCTGCCTTCGAAAGGAGTTAGTCGTGCCCGTGCGCGTGTTTTGCAAGAAAGGAAAAGGAAAGGGTTAGGTAGGGGACCGGGAGGAAAGAGTGGGACTGCTAAAGCGAGAATTTCCAAAAAGCATGCGTGGATGAAAAAGATTCGACCGTTAAGGAAGAAACTGCGCGAATTGAAAACGAACCGGGTGATTACAGTAAGTGTTTATCGCAAGCTCTATGATATGGCTGGTAGTGGAACCTTTGAGTCGACAGCTGATCTAGAGCGCTACATAAAGACTCATGGCTTAGGGAGAAAAAGATAATCATCTTTCCAGAAAAAATTAGCGGATGATTATTAAATTAGGTTAATTAGTCAAAGCCACGCCATGCAGTTGTGAAGCTAAGAACCTTTATAAGCACGACTGTATCCAGACAATGAAAAAGAAATAAAAGACGACGAGACTAATGGTTCATGGAGAAGACAGCAATGGCAACGGGTCCCAGATACCGTGTTCCCTTCCGTAGACGTGAGGAAGGAAAAACCAACTACCGCTTAAGAAGAGCCCTAATTCTATCTAGACAACCTAGATTAGCAGTTAGAGGCAGCTTAAACCACATGAACGCTCAAATCATTAAAGCCAAAGTAACCGGAGACGAAGTTGTTGTTTCAGCCCACTCCCGTGAATTAATGAAAATATATGACTGGAAAGGAGGCTATGGAAACATTTCAGCCGCTTACCTAACAGGGCTTTTATGCGGTTATAGATCAGTTGCCCATGGAGTGAAAAAAGCTGTTTTTGACATAGGCTTACAGTCACCCTCTAGAGGCGCACGAGTTTTTGCTGCATTAAAAGGCGTTCTCGACGCGGGTGTTACAGTTCCACACGGAGAGAAAGTGTTGCCGGATGAAAAAAGAATTCATGGGCAACATATCGTGGATTACGCAAACCATTTGTCATCAAATCCCGAAGAGTATCAAAAACGGTTTTCTAAATATTTATCTAGGGGTTTACAGCCCGAAAAGTTTTCTGACCACTTCTTATTAATAAGAGAGAAAATTGTTTCTTCTTTTAAGGAGGAAAAATCATGACATCCACCAACGAAAGGTTACAAGAATGGAAGCCTCGCACTAAATTAGGAAAACTGATTCTCGAAGGACGCGTCTCTTCCATTGAAGAAGTGTTTATGGAAGGACTAAAGATACGCGAACCCGAAATAGTTGATGTTTTTCTTCCAGACCTTCAAGAAGAAGTTCTCAACATAAATTTGGTGCAAAAACAGACAGATGCAGGTGAAAAATCTCGATTTAAATCCATCGTGGCTGTCGGAAACCGCGATGGATATATAGGTTTAGGCTCAGGAAAAGCCCCACAAGTGCGAACCGCCATTGAAAAAGGTGCCATGGAGGCGCGTTTAAACATCACGCTTGTTCGTCGAGGCTGTGGAAGCTGGGAATGTGCTTGTGGAAAACCTCATTCCTTGCCCTTTGCGGTTCAAGGCAGATGCGGTGGAGTAGAAATATCCCTCATTCCAGGTCCCCGTGGCTTAGGCATCGTAGCAAGCGAAACCGCCAAGATCATTTTGGAACTTGCTGGAGTCAAAGATTGTTGGACTAGAAGTTACGGTTCCACCAGAACTGTTCCTTCCTTCGCTTACGCTGTCTTTGATGCCCTTCAAAAAACGTACCGCCTCATCACGCCAGAAGAGTGGATCAAATAGATGACGAAGAAACGGAAATGTTTAGCGGTTATCCGAGTTCGCGGCTCAAAATGCTTCATTTAACCCGCAACTGCCATGCAACTCTTATTGATGACCGCCCATCATATTTGGGCATGTTGCGTAAGGTGCAGAATCAGGTAACTTGGGGCGAAGTTTCCAAAGACAGTGCAGTGCAACTTTTGAGGGAAAGAGGCAAACTTGTTGGCAACAAGGAAATAACTGAGGAATACCTTAAAGAGATAGGTTACAAATCGTTAGACGACTTAGCTGAAGCCATACACAAAACAGAAGTTGAATTCACTCGTCTTTCCAACATAAAGCCTGTATTTCGTCTTCACCCGCCGAAAAAAGGGTTTAAAGGGAAAGTGAAAAAAAGTTATGCTGCTGGCGGTGTCACTGGAAATAGAGGAGAAGCAATTAACAACCTCATCAAACGAATGATCTAACCGCGCGCACACTTGGATCAAAGAATGAAACGCGTGCGCGTGCATGAGTAAACTTTGAAATAGACAACATTTATTCCGTGGGCGTACCCTATTCGCATATAGCATAGATTATAATAACCAAACGTTTTTAAGTGACCAACGCTTGCTACGCATGTGATTAGGTTTACAAATGTAAAGGTGTGCGCAAGAAGAATTATGGAAAAATTGGTTATCCTTAAAAATAGATGTAATGGCTGTGGCTATTGTACATGGATTTGCCCTAATGAATGTCTTGCTATTGGAAATGAGATAAACAAAAGCGGACAACGAATAATTGCATTTAATCCGAATTGCAAATGTAGTGGTTGTAAAATGTGCGAAGAAATTTGTCCAGCATTTGCCATATTCATCAAAAGACATGTACGTGTCCATGCTACAAAGAATGCTCCACCAACAACAAAAGCACCTATCGCTATTCCAGCAACTAGGTGAGACAAAAACAAGGAATACATACTTATGTTCTACTACGTGCTTCGTTGCTATCCCAGTCAACAGCCATGAAACAAGTGATGCGCGCACGCATTTTGTGGCCCGATTATCAATAATCGGTTCGGAAAAAGCTTCTTTCAGCTAAAGAAGAGCATAATAGGAGTATTTATAAATGAAGAATCCTCAATTGGACTTGGAAAAAATAGGAGAGTGAAAAATGACAACACAAACAAAAGAGCAAAATAGAGAACGAGCTACAGAAATGTTCAACAATTCAAATAGGCATCTACTTTCAATTAGCCTAGAGGATTAAGAGATTAAAGAAAATCTCTTGTGGTTTGAAGCTAGAAATGAGTTTATGAGAGATACGACTAGAAGTCAACAACTAAGTTACGTTGAAGAAATGGCGAATGAGCTAGGCTTCGAGTTAATGAAGCAAAAACTTAGTAGACTAGCGGCAGTGGCAAGAAGGCTTATGTTTCCATTTCGCCAAAAAACTAATTCAACATGATATGATCGTCTTTGTTCTCGATCCAAGCTAAGTATGGCAAAACGACAAAGCGCATAGAAGCACCAAAATTCGAAGCGAAGACTTCCACTAAGGAAGCGATAAAAGCAGTTGTTTGAGAGACAAATCTCATAAATCTCTACATGCACCAATTGGTACGGATTTCAAATATCGAATCCGCTTATCACTCGATTTTTATTGGTTCTCCTTTTGGCTTCTTTTCCTCTTTAGTTTTTGGCACAGTAACTTCTAAGACTCCATTTTTGTATGTTGTCCTGGCTACCTTGGGGTTTATTGGCGCCGGAGTCTCAACTTCTTTATGATATTTGCGTTCCGGCGTGTCAACTGAAATGGTTAATGTGTGTTCTGTTCCGTGCAACTTTATGTCTTTCTTTTCAACTCCAGGCAATTCAGCTATTACCTTAACATCTCCGTCTGTGCTCAGCACATCTACTAATGGTTCTCGTTCCTCTTTCACGTTAAGATAGGGTTTTGCAAGGCCGAAGGGTTCAGTTCTAAGCGAAGGTTTAACGTTGCCAAATTCTCTAATCTTCGGCTTTCCATCTGGACCAACAGTCATGGAATAACCGTACACGAAAGGCCCCCACTCACGCGCAGTTGAACCATTGGGAAGTTTGCGTTCCCGCACCAAGTCTTTAGGAATGCGAGTGCTAAATTCTTTGAATTCTTTATCCATCATTTCCTCCATGTCTTTAATTATTTCATTGACGTCTCCGAAAAACCAGTCTCTGAAGAACGGTGACCGCTTCATCCTTTTTCTGAACCATTCTGGGAAGTATTCCCAACTCATATTTTTCACCATCATTATGAAGTGAAGTTTTTTATAAAAACTTTCTGTTAAATCGCAGAAATTCCTTAACCAAATTTTCTCAGTTGACTAACTGTTCCTAGGAAAGTTCCGTCGAGAAGATACGTTTCTGCGTTGTCGATGTTAACGCTTCCAGAACGCAGAACTGGCCCAATGAACGCTCTAGATTTTGCGTTTTTCCCTCGTCTTCTTTCGTTGATTGGTCGACCTCCAAGGAATTCGTTGAAGGCGGGCATTATGAAAAGTCGTGAAACCTTTGGCTCCACGTTGAACTGGTCGCGTAACAAAGTGGAAGGATTAGCGGCAACTTTGCCGCTTGAATGTTTAAGGACAGATTTCGCCAACCGTTTACCATCACATGTGGCTTTAATCCAAACCTGCCTTGTCATTCGAAAGCCCATAGGATCGCGGAACGCAACCATAGGATGGATGTGGCCTGTAATGAGATTGCCACATCCCAGAAGCTCTGGTGCTGGCCATGCATGTCCATGAAAGAGTCCGAAACTCCCAAAAACAGCACCTGTTGTGGGTAGAATTTTCACGGTTTCAGGGAGAAGAGGCTCAAGTGTTCCATCGTGGTTTCCTAGCACAATTTGGATGTCTGGCACTTTTTTGTTTATTGTTTCGAAGAAGTTTGGAATGTCACGCCACTCTTCCATTTCTACCTTTGCAATTGCGTCTTTTATGTCACCTAGAAAGAGTAAGCGCGTTGGCTTGCACTTCTTGATGAGTCGCAAAAGCTTATCTAAAATTCTTGGGGTTTGAGATGGAATGTGAACTCCTTTCTGGATTAGGAGCGCCTCCCAGCCCAGATGTAGGTCAGCGACTACTAAGACTCGTTCAGAATTTTTCTGCAGGAGTAAGGCTGGATACGGTTGGATAGGTTTTATCGGCAACAAACCATAAGGACACTCCTAAGCTATGAATATTAACGGTGTTTTCTCAGTTAAAAATCAGCGTGTTGGCGGTTCATAAAACTGTTTTCTCTTTTTAACGTTCAGCTAAATTCTCCCTAATTATTTCGCAAAGCGGCATGTTTGAAGTTGCAATGAAAGATACTCGTTGAACAGCGTCTAAGGGAGCATTCAGTTCTGTTCCTTCCGGCGTAACCATTATTCCTCCAGCCTCAAGTAGAATAAGATAGGCGGCGGCAATGTCGGTGACTCGTAGTTTGCCCCGCAAGTCAATGAAAGCATCGGTGGTACCATCAGCCACGTAGCAGAGTTCAAGTGCATTGGCTCCAAGATGTCGAAGATGCCTTGATTTCTGAAGCACAGGCATTAGACGTGTAGCAAGTTTCTCAAATCTTACTGTGTTGAAGTCTACGCCTACAACTGCTTTTTCCAATGAGGTTATGAGGGATGGTTTTATTTTCTTCTCGTTCCGAAAGGCGCCTTGATGGCGTTTGGCTGTGTAAGTGATATTGTGGAATATGTCAGATACGAGTGCAGTTTCCACTTCGTGGAGATGCGGTGTTTCTGACGTTGCTATGGAGGTGGCTATGAAAGGTAGACCGCGGAGAGCATTGGTTGTTCCGTCTATTGGATCTGCTGTAACATAGAATTCAGAAGGTTTAGGACCTATTTTTTTTGTTCCTGTTTCTTCACTGATAAGGGTGCATGAAACATCATAGTTCTCAAGGGTCTGGATTATAGCATTTTCAGCTACCAAGTCAATTTTTTTAATTATGTCGCCTCCTGCGCCTGTTCCGAATTCGATGCCAGCTTCGGTTGACCCGATAAGCGGGAGGATTTGGTTCCTTATTTTTTGTAAGCATACTTCTAGGAGACTTAGATGGTTCATTTTGTGTCCTCTTTTTTGATCTGAAAGTTTAATGGCTTAAAGATGTTGCTGTAGGAAGGTTTTGATGTTTCTTCGGTTATAAACATTTTATATGTAATCATAACTGTAGAAGGAAACTTAAGTAAGAAACGTTGTTAACGTTTTTTAGGTTGCGGGGGTACCCGAGCTAGGTTAAAGGGGCAGGGTTCAGGTCCCTGTAGCGTAGGCTTTCGTGGGTTCGAATCCCACCCCCCGCACTTCAAAGACTTCCATGAACTTGTTTAGAGATTCTGTTTATCTTTTTTGCGACTTTGCTAATCTCCAACTTATATACCTCCGTTTCGATCTTTAACCCTTTCAGTTGGTACGTTTCAAGCTTTCAAGGTTTAGGATAGAGGGTAGCGGAAAAAATTTCGCACCACCGTTCTGTACCTTCCGCCTCTTGAAAGCGCGCGCATGATTATTCTGTCAGATCAATCCCATTTCCTTCGCAAACAACAAAAATACAACGCGAAAATTATTGCGCCCATAACGGCGATGTGTTCCCGATGAATTCCCAATTCTATCCATTCAATTCTTTTAGTCTTCAGCTCGTTCAGTTAGAGTTTCAACAGTCCAAGCCTTCTTTATGACCAAAGCATCTTCCTGAAGGTCAATCGTTATCGGTGTTTTCTGCCCCCTTATCGCTCCAAATGCCTCGGCGACTTCACCCTTCAGGTGGATAAAACCCCACCAATTAACGAATCCTTCAGCGGCAAAAGTCAGCGGTACCTCTTCTGTTTTCTTTGCAACCTTTTTCTTTCAAGTGTCTGTCAGAGTAAAACAATTTCGAAGGATCCTAATTAATTGGGGCTACACTCTAATTAATCGGGACCCGTAGCAAACTAATCAAAAATGCTCGCGCCTTAGGGAATATTCAGGGTACCTTTTTAACTTATCTTCTAATCAATAGTAGCGCAACACTAAAGATGTGGACTTGTAAAACCTGCGCGTAGTATGAAAGATTTAACTATTCAATAATCTCCAAAGTGTGAGAATGAGGAATCAGGAAATGTTGGCAGATCTAGTGCTACTGGACGGGAAGATAGTGACAGTCGATGAAAAAGAATCCGTTGTAGAAGCCGTGGCAGTGAAGTTCGGCAAAATCCTCGCTCTTGGAAGAAACAGTGAGATCAAACGATTAATTGGTAGTGAAACAGAGGTATTTGACCTAAAAGGAAAAACTGTAATACCTGGACTAATTGACTCTCACTGCCACATGACAAGTGTGGGGGCGGGGATGATGATGGGTGTGGTTGATCTTAGTGAGGAGGCTGGAGTAAAATCCATAGCTGACATCCAGGCAAAGATCGCGGAAAATGCTAAAACAAAGCCCAAGAGTGAATGGATAGTAGGCGTACGAGAGGATGACTCGAAGCTCAAAGAGAGACGTCACCCTACGAGATGGGAACTCGATGAGGCAGCTCCTGATCATCCGGTTTTAATGGACATCGTTGGAGGCCACTTCTCCGTGGCAAACAGTAAAGCCTTCGAGATGACTGGTGTCATAAAGGATACGCCCGATCCGGTGGGAGGAACGTTCGAACGAGATCCCGTAACCAGAGAACTAACAGGCGGTCTCCATGAGAAAGCAAGAGACATTATTATGTCAGGAGGATACTACGGGAGGGAGCCAACTAGGGAAGAAGCTTCTGAAGGGGCGAAGCAGATGCTGATAGCGAATGCTTCAACTGGACTAACCTGTGTCTATGATATGGTTGACAGATCTCAAATCAGGGCTCTCCTAGACCTCAAAAATCGAGGGGAACTCCCCATAAGGGTTAGAGTAGATGTGGATATCGAACTCTTCTCAGAACTGAATAAGGTAGGGATATATCGAGGGATGGGCGATGAGTGGCTCAAGATTTGCGGTTTGAAAATGTTCTTTGATGGAGCCATATCCGCCCGAACAGCCGCCGTTTCCGAGCCATATCTCCACAGGTCAGACTATTTTGGAGTTATGGCAACAACAAGAGAAATCGCTTTGGAGACAATTTCGGAAGCTTACAAGGCGGGTTATCGCATTTCAGCTCACGCTAATGGCGACCGTGCCATCAACATGTACCTAGACATAATCGAAGAAATCCAAGCCAAATGGCCGAGGAATGACCCAAGGAACAGGATAATCCACTGTACAGTCATCAATCCAAGACTTGTGGCTAGGATCAGAAAATTAGGGATGCTTCCGACAATATTTGGGTCTTACCCTTATTATCATGGGGACAAGCTCATACCTGCTTTTGGGAAAAAACGCTTGGAATGGATGTTTGCCGCCCGCTCATTTCTAGATGCTGGCGTCAAGGTTGCCGCTCATTCCGACCACAGCGCTTCACCCTTCCCACCGCTCATGGGAATCCATGCACTAGTTAACAGGATCACTAAGACTGGAAAGCCAATTGGGCAAAGTCAAAGAATCTCCGTGATTGAAGCCATTAAACTATACACGATAAATGCCGCTTATCACTCTTTTGATGAAGATTCGCTAGGCTCTATTGAAATCGGCAAGTACGCTGACATGGTAATTCTTGGAAAAGACATACTAACTGTGCCACCGGAAACCATTATTGACATACCAATCTATATGACTATAGTAGGCGGAAGATTCATCAAAGAATCGTCAACGTGTAAAATCTGACAAGGAATAAATACGCATAGCATACATGCGCGCGCACTCTGTCTAGTTTCTAGAACAGGTTGTACTAAAATTTAGCATTAAATAGGAGTATACGATTCTTGAGATAGGGATTACTATGTATTTCTCCGTAAAGAAACTTGTGACCATTTCGTGTATCATAGCAGTTTCCTCGGTTTCAATTGTCTTTGCAACCTTAGGTTTCTCAAACATGTTGTTCAACAACACCACCGTGATTGGGACGGGTGAAAGCACGGCGGACAAAGTGACAATCTATGGAAATGGTGTCACCTTCATAAACTATGAAAGAGTAATCCAGCTTGAAAGCGACAACAACACAATGCGGTTTCACCTTCCATATGGAGCACTAATCGACACGCTGAGAGTGTCGGGGATCGATGTTGTCAAAATCATCACAAGCGAAGAAACTCATCCAATAATCGAAAGAGGCGACATAATAACGGTCTACACGGAGGACTCTGTCTACACTGGAAAATTCCTTGGATGGGATAGCATGCTACTTCTAGAGGCTAACAATGGAACAATCATGATTCCCGGAGGACAAATAACAAAGATTGTACTCACGGAAGTAGTTCAAACGCAAGGTCCAAAAATACTTGTAGAGGTCACCACAGATTCTCCATCAGGACAGTATCGACTCGGTATTTCATATTTAATGCGAGGTCCGAGATGGAAACCCACATACTTCATTGATCTGGAAACAGCCTATCTTGAATGCTGGGCCACCCTTGAAAACGTTGAAAACTGGAAGAACTTTACCCTAGTGCTCGTGAGTGGTGGACCGCACATAATATATCAAGGTCCGATTCTTCAACCTTACATCACATCCGTGCAGGCGGGCGCCCGCGAGTCTTCTTCAATCGACTTCACTTCAACCACCGTCGATGAATACCACGAGTATACTTACAGTGAAAAACTGTCCTTCGAAAAAGACAAAGTGGTCCGGTTGCCTTTGTTCAATGGCACCGTGAATCTGCGACAAGAATACTTCTGGTCAAGCAGCAAAGTGCAGAATCGTTATCACATAAAAAACACTCTAAACGAACCACTTGCAGCAGGCGTCGCAGAATTCTATCGAGGCCGGACTTGGGTAGGTGAAGACACCATCTCCTATGTACCTGTCAAAGAAGAGAGCATTGTCATAGTCAACTACGCTTATGATATCAAAGTCACCAGCGAAGTTACAAAAACCGTCGATGAATATCATAAACAGATTCGAGGAATAACCATAACAATTCGCAACCACAAAAGTGCAAGCGTCCAAGTTCTCATACAGCAAAACATTGATGGATACACACTGGTTACGTCCACACCTTCCGCAACCAGAGTTGGCCCAAACCTTTCATGGATCGTAAACGTAGACGTTGATGGCACAGAAACAATCTACTACGAATGGAAACATTCCTGGTAGCATCCCTTCTTTTTTTGGTGTTCAGCGAGCATGAATACTTTGATACATTTTGTTCATGTTATAACTATTTCCAGCACAACCATGTGCACGAGGTTTTTTTGCCTCCCAAAATCCAACTCCTGTTAGAAAAAGAGTACTCATAGCTAGGCATATAGTAAAGAAGAGAGCAAAATACCCGATGAAGAGTCTGTACTAAAAAATGGACATATAAACTCAGTTTCTGTAAATGTATGCCGGTGCACCTTCTCTTGCCTCTCGAGGATGAGACTAGACTGGAATTTCAGCTTCGTGGGAAAGCTTGGAAAGTTTATTGGCTTCTCTTGAAACGAGGCTGTCCAATGAGTGCTAGAGAGGTTCAAAAAACCTTACATTTCAGCAGTCCAAGCGTGGCGCAACATCACCTTGAACGGCTACGCGAGTTAGGTTTGGTTCAAAAACAAACCGCGGGTGGAGCCTATTTTTTAGTCAGCAAAGTTAAGGTTGGAGTACTTCGAAACTTCGTGAAGTTGGGTAGACTGATGTTTCCGAGGTACTTCTTCTACGCGGTTTTTTCCACAACCCTATACATAATGTACGTTGCAATGTTCATGCAAGGCTTCAGTCGAGAAAGTCTGTTCGTTGCACTTTTTGGTGCGGTTGTCGCCATAATTTTTTGGTACGAAGCCATCAGGGTATGGTTATTAAAACCTGTCTAGTCTCTAGAACGGAATGTACTAAAAATTAGCATAAAATAGGAGTGTATACTATCATTAATCGGTGCTTGAAGTGCAGTCTGAAGTTAAGAGGAAAACAGCAATATATGGAGTTACGGCAGTTCTTTTGGCATTATTGTTAAGCATATTTTTCTACGATTTCGCCGTAGTTACTGAACCTCCTTCAACCGAACACACTATCTTGCAAAGATTCACTTCCTATGAGGAGTTGGTAAATTTTCTCGAAGCAAGCTTGAAAACTCCGTCGCCCCATGCATACTACAACAGTCCGTGGAAAGTTGCTTGGGCGTTTCTCCCCGCAGAAGTCAATAGGTTTTCTATTGTGGCTACAGACGTCATGGAATATTCGAAAACGAATATTCAAGCGGCAGGTGTAGATGAAGCGGATATCGTGAAGACCGATGGCACATACTTGTACGTAGCTTCAAACAACAGCCTCTTCATCTTGAAGGCTTATCCGCCAGAAGAAGCAGAAATCCTTTGTCGAATCAGCTTTAATGGAACCCTAGGCGAAATTTTTCTATACGGAAATAAACTGGCGATCCTAGGAAGTCCCGCCACCTACCCCTATGACCCATATTACAGACCACCTATATTTATTGATGATAAGACTCTTGTTAAGGTCTACGATATCTCAGACAGAAGCAATCCGGTGCTTGCAAGAAATTTCTCAATTAGCGGTAACTATTTTGATTCGAGGATGATAAATGAATATGTCTACCTCATTGTAAGCCAGCCAGCCTACCTGCTTTACGACACCTTAGTTCTTCCAAAAA
>SMTZ1_10017112_pt1 | contig 13180 bp, 10 predicted proteins | sample DeeMarSWOR136_30_FD_25667 | JGI IMG/M metagenome (IMG submission 25667) | reverse complement strand
CGCCTCAACTAATTCAGATTATGTGGGCAGGTACAGACGGAGAGATAATCATGGCATGCGATGAATTGGAAAAATTGACCGGACAACAATTTCAGACTGCAAAAGAATGGACTACCTGGTGGCAGAGGAAAGAGGAAATTGTGGAAAAGTTAACCAGATAATATTGAAGGAACAAACAAATTGTAAGGACAGAACCATGAGCGCCAAAATAAACTTGAACTCTCTCGATCGATTGTCAAACATCGAACTTAAAAAATTAGTTCTTCAGATTTATGATCGTCAGAAGGAATTGGAAAAAGAGAATAAAGAACTGAAAGAAGCATTGAAAAAATCAGAAGAAAAATTCCAGTTCTTGGTTGAGCAGTCATTGCAAGGAATTATCGTTATCCAGGATATACCGCCCCATATTGTATTTGTGAATCAAAGATGTGCTGAAATCTCTGGCTACAGCGTTCAAGATCTGCTATCTTTTTCACCAGGAGAGGTGTTGAAATTACTTTTATCTGACGAGCAATCGTATTTCCTGGATCAATTAAAAGATCGCTTTTCAGGTAAACTTGGTGCTTCTCACTACGAGTTCAGGATAGTAAGGAAAGATGGTACAGAGAGATGGGTTGAAGCCCTGGCGAAACGAATCGAATACTATGGGAGACCAGCGACTCAGGCGGTTGTTATTGATATTACAGAACGCAAACAGGCTGAAATGGCTTTGCAAGAAAGCGAAGAAAATTTTAGAAAATTGGCTGAAAATGCAAATGATGGTATTGTTATTAGTGCGGGTGAGGGAAAGCATGTCTTTGCAAATAAACGGGCAAGTGAAATTACAGGTTATACGGTTGATGAATTGTTGAAAATCGGATATCAAGAGTTAGGTCATCCAGATGAACAAAAAAAACTTGACCAACGATATAAAGCAAGAATTGCTGGCAAGAAAGTTCCCAACAATTATGAAACAGCAATCGTTCGAAAAGATGGTGGAGCTGTCCCACTTGAAATAACAGCATCCAAAACAACGTGGCATGGAAATCCAGCAGATATTGTTATTATGCGTGATATCTCAAAACGAAAACAGATGGAAGAGATGCTTCGAGATAGCGAACAACGATATCGCGCCATTGTGGAAGATCAGACAGAGCTAATATGTCGTTTTGTACCCGATGGAACGCTAACTTTTGTCAATGAAGCTTATTGTCGCTATTTTGGGAAAAAATTGGGAGATTTGTTATATCACAAGTTCGCACCTTTTATTATAGAAGATGATCGCGATATCGTGCAAAAACAAATTTCAACTATTACCAGGGTAAATCCTGTCGAAACCCACGAACAACGTGTCATCACGCCCTCTGGAAAAATTGCCTGGCAACAATGGACCAATCGAGGGATTTTTGATGAAAATGGAAACTGTGTCGGATATCAAGCGGTTGGACGTGATATTACGCAACTGAAGGAAGTAGAAGCAGAGTTAAGCCGACATCGAGATCATCTTGAGCAGATTGTAGCGGAAAGAACCGCGGAACTTCAACTTGCCGAAAAAGAATTAAGAGTAAAGGAAAATGCAATCGCTTCATCGATAAATGCGATTATTCTGACTGATCTTGAGGGAAACCTGACTTATGTAAATCCTTCATTTCTCAAATTATTGGGATATGACAATGATTCAGAAATTCTTGGGAAACCCGCCAGTTCTATTTTGCGGTCAAGAATAAGGATTTTTAAAATCTTTAAAGCTATTCGCGGAAACGGAAGCTGGTCGGGTGAGCTAAATATCGAAAAAAAAGATGAATCATCGCTGAGTGTATTTCTCACTGCAAATATGGTAACAGATCAGGAAGACAAACCGATCTGCATAATGGCGTCCTTTGTTGATATTACTCAGCTCAAGTTATTACAGGCTCAGCTTATGAGGTCGAAGTTGTTGGCAATTAGCGGTCAATTAGCAGTTTCTATAGCCCATGAAGTAAACTCTCCGCTTCAAGCGATTAGCTGTTTATTGAAAAAATTGAAGATCGGGCACGATGAAAATCCGGAATCATTAAAGGATATCGATTTGTTAGAGGAGTCATATTCTAAAATAAAGAGCACCGTCAAAAATTTTTTAAACCTGCATAGCCCGGCCAAAGCAGCGAAACAACCGACAAATATTAACATCGTCATACAAAATACAATATCCCTGCTCAATAATTATTTAAAAGATAATCGAGTCAACATTCACATGAACCTATACCCGGATATTCCCACATTCATTGCGTCATCCCAACAATTGGGGCAGGTATTTCTAAATTTAATTAACAATGCTATTGAAGCGATGACAGGTGGTTTTCAAGCCGAAAGCGTCGAGTCCTCAAAAAATGAAATCACGGTTGATACTAATTTTAGAAATCAAACGATTATTGTTAATGTTGCTGACAATGGTCTCGGAATTCCTGAACAGGATTTAAGCCACATTTTTGATCCATTCTATACCAGGAAAAAGCAAACAGGAGTGGGAATTGGCCTTTCGATTTGTTACGGGATAATTGAAGATCATCATGGAACCATTGAAGCAAAAAATTCAGCGCAGGGGGGAGCAGTTTTCACCATTAAGTTGCCAGTTAGTCAACAATTTTTATCCAAACAAAAGAGGTAAATTTTTTGGCAGGCAGGTGAGTGTTCAGGTAAATTCAATAGGGGCAAAATTAGTGCAGTTAAAAATAATATCTGAACCACACAGGCTCCAAGAACACGAAGAATCACAAAGTTAAAGATTGAGAAAAAAAGTGAACCAGTAATATAAAATTTCATCCTTTATCCCTAGAAAAACTAAAACTTTGTGTCTTAGTGCCTTTGTGGTTATTGCAAAATTTGGGATAAAACACCCTCCACACGTAAGTGAAGTTTTACGGTTCAACGTAATACTTTGTATTCCGGGTGGCAGGCGTAACCTTTCAAATGTTTTGAACCAGTGAAAGGTTATTAATTGGAATTTTAGCAGTCTTTTTTATACTTGTAGCATTAATAGCAAGTAAGACAAGACAGTAGGAAGCATAAGGGACTGATATAATCCGTCAGTCTAGACTTGACAATTATTTTATTAAACTTGAGACATTAGAGTAGCCAAATTGTCTCAGCTTCCCTTTTTCTTTGTTTAAAAAGTCAGTGATAACTTCACTGCGTATCACAAAGGTGATACCGTAGTTAATCATTTTTAATTCTGTGATATATATATCATCTTTATAAGGAGAAGTTCGGTACTTTTCAATATCAGGAAAGGTATCAGATGGAGCAAGAGCGATTTTCGAGTCATAAGCAGTAGCATTTGCCATCCCAATATAGCGATAATTACCAATTTGATTATCAAATGCAATTGCTATACCACCCGAAAAACCCCGGTTAAAGGGAATATCAACGATATATTTGTCCTTATATTTCGAAGGACTTGCCAATCCGCTGGTCACCAGAAAGTGACCTTTGGGGAATCCTAACAAATAAACTTCCATTCCCAAGCGTATTTTCGGTTTCTTGTGAAAAACACCCTGAAAAGGGAACTCGGATAACATATTTTCTACCGCTTCGGTTTCGATTAAGGCAAGATCATTTTCTTCATTTTGAGCAATTATTTTTGCGCGACTGATTGTTCCATTTTTATGAGTCACATAAATTGTTTGACCATGCTTTATAGAAATAGATTGCAGATATTTTGTTAAATTTTTATTTTCATCTAAATAATATGTTTTAAGAGTATCTGCAAAATCGAATATATGATGACATGTTAAAATCAAAATTTTATGAGCTGACTGTGCCAGGATAAGGCCAGTTCCAGCAACAGAGTTTGTTGTAAATTTTTTATCTATTAAGAGAGACTGCTGGGAAACTGTGTAACCAGATATTGGAGGGGGAGAATAGTAATAATTCTCATAATAGGCAGAACAGGTCAATTTTAGAATCGACCGTTCTAGTTCATCAAACGTATTGAGTTTTGCTTCCTCGAATTCATACAACGGATGGCTAACTTTGTACGTTGGTCGGTGACAGGAAAATGTCAAAGCTAGGGTACTAATATAAATAATTAAAGAATAGAATTTCATTTCTAATATCCTCTAGATATTTATATTAAATTAGACGAACTTGAGTGTAAAGGGTTTCATGAAAATTACGAAGGGGGGATACTAAATAACTACACCATTTCGTTTTTCTTAACTTAACTGTAAGCAATATTAACAATTAGACCAAACGGATAATTTATTTAATTCACTATCCTAAGTTATATCATAAAGATTTTCTTTATAACTTGCAACTAATTTTTTATAAATACGTAACTCAACAAAAATTGAATTTTCAAAAAGTTATTGTGGAGGAATGAATGATGAACAAAACATCTTTAGCTATCTTCATTTTACTTTTCATCTCAATAACTACCCTTGCTCAATCGAAATCGACTTATACCCGTGACTTTAAAAAGACAGTCGATTTTAAATCAAACGGTAGAGTAGAAGTCAAAACAATCAATGGAAATATCCAACTGACTTCCTGGGATAAGAACTCAGTGCAAATTGAGGCAGAGATAAAAGTCAAAGCACGTAGCAGGCGAGAAGCAGAGAAAATTTTAGATAAAGTGGAAATTCTTATTGATAAGAGTAGAGACAGGATGACTATTGCACCTGATTATCCCAAACGTCATAGCGGAGACAGTTTCTGGGATTGGGTTTTCGGTTCGGAAAGCAGACCTGTTGTTAATTTTACAATTAAAGTACCTGAAGAAACAGATCCTTATTTACGATCAACAAATGGACGTGTAAATGTTACAGATATTGCAGGAGAAGCTATTTTGAAAACGACGAATGGGGGAATCGAAGCTGAAGAAATGAAGGGCTCTGTGGATGCTAATACAACAAACGGTTCAATTTCAGTGTACATCATTCAATTTAGCGATAATGATCGGATAGATTTAAATACAACGAATGGGAGCATCAAACTCACTTTACCATCAGATGTCAAAGCTGATGTTGAGGCATCGACTGTGAATGGTTCTATTCGGACAGACTTTCCTATGACAGTACAGGGAAAAATTCTCCGGAAGCGATTAGATGGAGAAATCAATGGTGGAGGCGGTATTATTGAATTATCAACCGTAAATGGAAGTATTAGTATTTATGAAGAATAATTACTAGGATAATTTTTTTATAAGAAAAAAATCTAAGAAACCTACTATAGAGTAAAAGATTTAGGCGAGTCAAAATCTAATATAAAGGCTCGCCTTTTCAATTTCTATAATTAAAAAATATAATCGATGAGACGCTCATAATTATTCCTGCTATCAACGCATTGGGGAAGTGATTTTCGATGAGAAAGATGTTAGCACAATATGGATAAAACGCGGTATTTTGGGACTAAGTCATAATAAATTAGAATATTATACCGATTAAGAATTAGAATTTCATACTAATTCCATCGCTCCAAGCGACGGAATCAGTATATCAACGATTTAACACTGAAAAATTAAACCTAATTGAGTATAACAGGTTAAAGTTTAAAATCCAGAGGCTATTTAAATTGAAACGATTTCAAATTTAAATATGATTTCAAAAATGAATCTTTTCCAGTTTAAATGGAACTATTATTTTAAATAATGGTAAAAATTATCTAAACTAAAAGACTGAATAAAATGTTACCAAAATGAATGTCGCTTATGAAAGCAAATAACTACAATAGATACAGCGATATATTGGTAAAATATCTGCATGATTTAGAACAGATTCCCCAGCTTTCCCGTGATGAAGAACTTGAGTTAGCTCGTGAGATTAAAGGTGGCGATCAGCTAGCTTTAAATAAACTAGTTCGAGCGAATCTGAAGTTTGTTATATATATTGCCAGGGATTACGAAGATCGCGGTTTACCTCTGGATGAGCTCATTAGCGAAGGGAATTTAGGGCTACTTGAAGCAGCTCGAAGATTTGACCCTGATCGAGGATTTAAATTTATTTCCTATGCGGTATGGTGGATTCGTCAGTCCATTTTGCGGGCGTTGGCAAAATATTCTCGCCTGGTGCGCGTCCCGATCAATCGAACCTGGGTATTGCAAAAGGTTGCCACCATCGTCAATGATTTAGAACAAGATTTGGGTCGAACTCCAGTGTTGGAGGAAATCGCAGAACAGCTTGACATCCCGCCGGAAGAATTATCAGAAAATCTTACTTATTTAAAACATGAAGTTTTTTTAGATGATTCTACCCGTCCCTTCGATAATAATCTGGCGTTAATTGAAAGGATCAGCAGTGAAGAGTTCGCGGCACCAACAAGCGGCTTAATAGAAGAATCAATGAAGACCGATATTCGATTAGCTTTGGAATCATTAGCACCCACAGAAGCCGAGGTACTTAAAAAATATTTTGGAATCGACAGAGAACGACCGTTGACGCTATTAGAAATTGGCGATGAAATGAGTTTGAGTCGAGAGAGGATAAGACAAATAAAAAATAAAGCGTTGCGGCGGTTACAGTACTTTCATCGCCGTGAGAAATTACGTACATATCTGGATGAAATGAAGTAAAAAAACGAAATCAAAATCTACAACAAAAAGAACCAGAAAATGAAAATTAGACAGCCAGCTTGTGTTTCGAACCCTTAGAAAAACCAATGGCAATAAGGTTGAAGCAGCTAAACTTCTCGGTGTTTTTCGTGCGACCCTGTATCGCTTCCGTGAAGATGTTGAGTTGAATGTATAGTTTTAATTGTTTTAATGTTTTTTCGTAAATTTGGAGCATTATTTGAGTAAGATACCTGCTTTCTCTTACCTATTGTAGCTTTTTTAATTCCAACGAATTATCATCAAAATAAACACTAAACTATAATATTCATTTTTTGTATTTCACATACTATTGATTGAGGAAGCGAATTAAATAAATTACCCGTTTGGTTCAATAAGTAATGTTGATTAGATTTGAGTTAGGAAATATAAAATGGGCCAGTTATTTAATTCACGTCCTTAAGAATATTAGTTAAACAAAATAGGGAAAAATGTCATTTCGAGCGAAGCGAGAAATCTGGTTAACGAATTGATCTTATGAGATATACAGATTTCTCACTCCACTTCGTTCTGTTCGAAATGACATAAAAATTTTAATTTTGCAGAAGCCTAATTGATGATTAAATAAGGAGAACCAAACTATGTCACAGTTCAAAAATTTGATTTTTGAAGGCGGTGGTGTAAAAGGAATTGCTTATGCAGGAGCAATTAAGGTATTTGACGAAAAGAACATGCTGGAGTCTCTCAGTCGTGTTGGGGGCACTTCAGCAGGCGCGATCACAGCAGTGCTCCTGGCGCTGGGCGCTGGATGGCAAGATATCCGTGACATTGTTGGCGGTACGGACTTCCGCAAGTTTATGGATGATAGCTGGGGAATTATTCGAGATATCAATCGGTTAGTAAAAGATTTTGGCTGGTATAAGGGCGATGCGTTTTCCAAATGGATGAAAAAGCAGATCGTCGCTCTGACTGGTAAACAAAATTTAACTTTTTCAGGGCTGGAGGAGATGAAACGTCAAAATCCAAAAAGATATCGAAGTCTTTACATTCTCGGCACTAACCTGAGTATGCAAATGCCGGAGATATATTCTCCCGAGCATACAGCAGATATGGAAATCTGGAATGCGGTGCGAATATCGATGAGCATTCCATTTTTTTTCGCTGCTGTTAAACAAAATGGGGATATCCTGGTTGACGGGGGTGTGACCTGGAACTATCCCATCAATCTTTTTGATGATAAGAAATATCTTTCAGATTCTGATAATGTGAAGCTTTATACAGTACCAGATTACCCAACGCGGAGCGGTAATAGCCATGTCTACAATAAAGAAACATTAGGATTTCGGGTCGATACAAAAGATGAAATCGCAGCACAGAAACAGGCATGGCGTATACCCCCGCAGGAGATTGAAGGTTTTGGAGATTATGCCAAAGCACTGGTTGGATTTTTAACCGATATGGCGAATAAAATTCATTTGCATGAAAATGATTGGCATCGAACCATATTTATCGATGCCAAAGGTGTAAAGACAACAGAATTTAATCTTTCATCAGAAAAAGTTGAAGAACTTGTTACAAGCGGAGAACAAGGAACAAAAGCCTATTTTGAATGGTTTGAGAACGATAGGGAAAGTCCATTAAACAAATATTAGTTAATTTTTGTTATAAAGCACCTCCCACTGGTTATTAATTCTCCACAAACACAAAAACATTTACGAGATTTGGAAATCAGTGGGAGATAAACTGGTTGCTGTGCTCATTCATACGAAATAACTTATATTATGAGTCTTTAGGAATGAGACGATTCTTGAAATGGTGGTTTCTGGGCAATATATTAATCCTAATTTCTCAGTCTGTCCTTTCGAAATCTGACGAAATTTATCGATCCAATGAGCTATCTGATATTCGAAAAAAGTCTATTAGTATTTTTCCAATTTTGATGTACGATTCAGATATCGGCTTTGGTTTAGGTGGAAAAGGTGTCGTGAAGAACCTCTATCGTAAAAATGAGTCGTTTGATCTCATTCTTTTCGGCAGCACCAAGGGAGAACAATGGTATGTGTTTACCTTTTCCATCCCTGATTTTGAGATTCGGCAGGGGACACAATACCCGATCTGTTTCGATTTTAAAATCAACTATGACAAATTTCTAAAAAGCAATTTCTTTGGATTCGGGAATAACTCGAAAGATAACGATTGGCAATTTCCTAAAGAATTTTCCAAATTGGAGGTAACTTTCGGGCGGGCATTTACGGAACGAATTATCGGTGAGATTGGATTGTTTTTCAATCATACCAGTGTTTATGATTATAAAACCAATCAAAAGATGTCGGCTGACATCCCGGGTGCTGGAGAAAAATTAACCTCGTATATCAAAATTCATTGGCGTCGGGATACCCGTGATAGCCGAATACATCCGAAAGCGGGATGGAACCTGGGATTGAACGCGGACTTTGCGTCAAAATCGCTTGGCGGCGATTATAATTTCAACCGCTACCGATTGGAAATCAGCAAATATCAAAAGCTGCTTTCGCCGGATCATATCTTTGCGTTCCGCTGTTGGAGCCAACATATTGATGGAACTGCGCCATTTTACGAACAGAGTATTATCGGAGGCGGCGGGACAGCAAGAGGTTTTAAAGCCGATCGCTTTATCGGCAATGCCTTTGTACTTGTGTCTGCGGAATATCGATTTATGATCTACAAAAAACTTGGCGGGATTCTTTTAGTCGATTATGGTAGAGTCTTTAATGATATTAACAAAGCAAATTTGCATAATTGGAAAAGCAACGGCGGTTGGGGATTACGCTATTATACAGCCAACTTTGTCGTACGATTTGATATGGGAATCAGTAAAGAAGGAACGAGGATATTTTTTAACTTTGGTCATGTGTTTTGAGTTGTTAGAGAGGAGAATTAAGCAATGCACACTGAAAAGACTAAAGAGATCGTAAAACTTACGCTTCTAATTTTATGCGTTATTGTAATTGGTTGTTCGCGACGGGTCTATCTTGATTCACCTGTAAAGGAAATAATCCCTGAAGAACAGGATGGGATTATTTATTTAAGTGAAGAAGACCAAACACTGAACAAGCCTGCCAATGATGCACCACAAGTCGTTAAAGTGGAATATGGCAAGGCATCATATTATGCGGATAAATTTCATGGTAAACCGACAGCAAGCGGAGAGCTGTATGACAGAAACAAATTAACGGCTGCACATAAAACGCTTCCGTTCGGGACATTGTGTCGGGTGACCAATACCACCAATAAAAAAAATGTCACCGTTCGGATAAATGATCGAGGGCCATTTATAAAGGGGCGGATTATCGATCTTTCTTATCAGGCAATGCGGTTGCTCGATGGTTTAAGAGCGGGAGAGATCGATGTGATGGTTGAGGTGTTAAAATAGCTATGATGTCTCTAATGCAATAGCGCTTCAAAGCTGCGTTTAAAATTATAGCAAATCAGCAAACTAATAAAAAAATAAAAAGCCCTCATCCTTTAATTCAAGATGAGAGCTTTTTATTTATTGGAAATAACAGAAATCACATTTTGCGATTAATCATGTCAATTTCGTATTGAGCAGCCTTCCTCCAATTTTTATCTTTTGATGCAATTTCAAAGTATTGTATTGCATTCGTTTTTTGTCTCAGATTTTTATATGCAGTTCCTGCTTCAAAAGCTGCAAGTGCATAATTCTTTTTATGTTTTAATGCGTTAAGAGCAGCATCAAGCGCTTGTTGGTGTTGTCCTAATTTATTATACAATGCAGCCATTCTACCATAAGTCACATAATAGTTATTTTTTGTTTCCACAGCCTTTTGATATGCTGCCATAGCCTCATCTGTCTTCCCAATTTTTTCAAGAGCAACGCCTTGAGCATCGAAAGAGCGATAATGTTGAGGATCGAGTTTCCCTGTTTCGGCAAAAGCTTCAGCAGCTTTCTGGTATTCTTTCCGTTGGTTATAGACGAAACCCAGCTCGTAAAAAGTTCTTGCTAACTTTCTAGGATTCTTTTTTTCACCAGAAATCGTGTCGGCTTCAATTGCTTTTAAACACATGGTTAGTGCTTCATCGTACTGGCTTCGTTGTCTGTAAAGCTTAGCTAATGCAAGGAAGCCGTTAGAATAAAAAGGATCCAGTTGCACTGATTTGTGGTAAGCGGCTAAGGCATCATCGTAACGACGTAATTTTGCAAGGGCGAGACCTTTTCCGTGATAGGCTAGTGCAAAATTATTGTCGTATTGAATCGCTAACTCATAAGATTTGAGAGCTTCTTCAGCCATACCCTTTTTAAGGAAAGTACCACCTTCATTGTAGGCTTTTCTGGCAAGATTTAATCGTTTTTGGTCTTCTAATAATGCTGCTTTTTTCTTATTTTCAGCCTCAATCCTGGCCTTTTCTTTTTCGTACTCTTCTTTCTTTTTTTTGTAGTCGGGGTCTTGAGCATAACTTTTATCAACTGTTGCTGTAATTCCAATAAGCAGAACAATTGATAGAGTTGAGAACATTGCTTTTTGTAAAAATTTCATAAAATCCCTCCTCCTTCCAACTGATAGAATTAAAGTTTTACTTTTTCCCTGGTTATGGTGGTGGACTAAAATACGTTACCCATTATGATTTTTTAGCCTATTGTTTTTACACGGCACTTAACATTCAGATATCCCTGTTACTTAATCCCATCCCCTAAATATATCGTGCCGAAGGCGGGATTCGAACCCGCACACCCGGTGGGCACTACCCCCTCAAGATAGCGTGTCTGCCAATTCCACCACTTCGGCAATCATTTCTAGCTTAGCTACACTATTTGTTTGTATCCACTGGCGCTGGATGTGTCATTGGCAAAGTTTGTCCTGTCACCGCTTCATCAGTGGGAACAGTTGGAACAATTGCAGCCGGAGATGAGGCACGTTGTCTCTCTCGTCTCTCTCGTTCTTCCGCGACAATACTACTTGTATCATTTGCTTTGCCTTTGTCAATATAGCTTATCAACAATGCTAAGCCTAAAAATAAAATCGCTAAAACTGTTGTTAGTTTACTCAGGAATGAAGCGGCCCCTCTACCGCCAAAAACGGCACCCATTCCACCGCCGCCTCCGCCAAACACACCTGCCAATCCGCCACCTTTGCTGGATTGTAATAAAATCACAACCATTAACAATATGGTTACCATTAAATGAATAAGGATTAAAAAAGTTTCCATGTTTTCCTCAAAATTAAAAATTGACTAATTTGATAAATCCTCTGCAATTTTGATCATCGCTACAAATGAATCCAGGTTTAAACTGGCACCGCCAATCAATCCGCCATCAATATTTTCCTTTGACAATAAATCATAAACATTACCTGGTTTTACACTACCACCATATAGTATAAGAGCAGAATCAGCAATTTGCGAATTAAATATTTCCCCAATTAATTCACGAATGAATTGATGGACCTCTTCAGCTTGTTCTGGAGTCGCCGTTACGCCTGTTCCAATCGCCCAGACCGGTTCATAAGCCAATACCAGGCGCTGCATTTGATCGAGAGATAGACCCTCCAGACCTTCAATTAGTTGAGACTTTACCACATTTTTGGTACGACCTTCCTGCCGTTGTTGCAGAGTCTCCCCAAAACAAATGATAGGAGAAAGATTGGTGGTTAAAGTTTGCTTAATTTTTTTATTTACCGTCTGGTTGGTCTCACCAAAGAATTGTCTTCTTTCCGAATGCCCAATAATCACGTACGAACATCCAGCCGTCTCGATCATCTCAGCAGAGATTTCTCCTGTATAAGCGCCAGAAGGTTCCCAATGAACATTTTGCGCCCCCAGTTTGATTTTGCTCTCTTTTAATATTTCTTTTACTGGTGGTAGCGCGGTAAATGGAGGGCAAATTATAATTTCTGTTTTTGTAATATTGAGTGTTTTTATTTTTAAATTTCTGGCATAAGAGGCAGCCTCATCGCCAGTTTTATTCATCTTCCAATTGCCAGCAATGATTTTTTTTCTCATCTTCTATATTATACTGATGTTAGTGAATAAAAAGTTCCATTTAACCTAAACGTGAAACATTTTTGCCAATAAATCAACAACTCGACACGAATATCCCCATTCATTATCATACCAGGATACAACTTTGACCATATCTCCTTCCATCACCATAGTTGAAGGAGCATCGAAGATACTGGAATGCGGGTTACCAACAATGTCACAAGAAACAATAGGATCTTCTGTATATTCTAGAATGCCTTTTAATGCTCCTTCCGCAGCTTGTTTCATCGCAGCATTTATTTGTTCTTTCGTGACCGATGTTTTTAATTCGACGACCAGGTCAACCACGGAACCGTCAGACACCGGGACACGCATTGCCATTCCATCAAGCTTTCCTTTTAAATCGGGAATTACTATTCCAACGGCTTTTGCGGCGCCAGTTGTAGTCGGGATAATCGACACACCTGCTGCTCGAGCGCGACGTAAATCCTTGTGAGGTAGATCGAGAATTCTCTGGTCATTCGTATAGGCGTGCACTGTTGTCATAAATCCTCGGACAATCCTAAAATTATCGTGCAATACTTTTGCAACTGGCGCTAAACAATTGGTAGTACATGAAGCATTGGAAACGATCTGGTGTTCATCTTTTAGCATGTCATCATTCACACCAAGAACAATTGTGGCATCAATTTCATCTTTGGC
>SMTZ1_10005122_pt1 | contig 13180 bp, 11 predicted proteins | sample DeeMarSWOR136_30_FD_25667 | JGI IMG/M metagenome (IMG submission 25667) | reverse complement strand
ATTTCAAGATACCAGAACACCCGATTTTATAAAAAACATAAGCTGAATATACTCCAGGAAATCCATTTAAACCATCGATAAATAACCCAGCATCTTCGAGAAAAAAAGAATAATCAAATCTTTTTTGTATATGCTCTGCACCAAAAAGAGCAACATCTTCCAAAGAATCTGCTTGTATTTCTGGATAACCAAGATTATTTTGAACTATCTTAATATTTAAATCTGAAAATTTCTTTTTTGCTTCTGAGAATTTTTCTTTGTTTCCTGTGATAAAAAAAACAGTTTTCATCTATACCTGCCTCTTTTTACAATATCCTCAATTTTTTTTATGACAAGATTTGCATTATCTTTAAGTTCTTTTTTATAACCCTCTAAAACATAGTTAAAGCAATTAGAGTATCTGGAATGTGTTGACTCAATAGCCTCCATAAGAACATGCAAATCTACACCTTTTGCTTCTATCTCACTATTTTTCTCTCCTAGCCCAAAGTCAATAAAATGTATTCTATCACCCTGGAGAATCATGTTAGAAGTGGTAATATCACCATGAATGATATCATTATTATGAAATTTTGCAATGCTTTCACCAATCATTTTGCAGATGCGGCAACGTTCTTTTTCACTTAAATCATTCAAGATATCTTTTATCCTTTTACCCTTAAGATACTCCATTGTAATAATCCCATTAACCAAATCGACATCATAAATTATTGGAATAGAAACACCATGGTTCCTTGCCTCTGTCATTAGTTTTGATTCTTCCTTGGTTCTATAAGATATAAGGCGAGTATCAATTTCTTCAATTCTGTATGATTTGTTTATTCTTCTCTTTTTAACTACATCTAAGCCCATATATTTTGATTTACAAATTTTTGCTTCAGCACCTTGATAAATAATCTTTTCTTCAATCACGCCAGGTCACATCTTCCATGTCAGTTCTAAAACGTTGATTGATAAAACTTTCTTCAATCTTCATACGAATACCACTCTTGTACATTAATATACCAAGCCAAGCAATCATAGCTCCATTATCAATACAAAGATCTTTTGATGGAACAAAGAAGGATGCACCACGATCTGTTGCCATTGTTTGGACCATTTCCCTTAATTTTTTATTGGCTGCAACACCTCCACCGAGAAGAACCTCCTCCTTTTCAGTATGTGCCATTGCTCGCTCTGTTACTTCAGTTAGAGCAGCAAAAGTTGTCTCTTGAATAGAATAACAAATATCTTCTAACTTCCTACCTAACTTGTAATATTGCTCAGCAGCAGTAAGAAGGCCCGAAAAAGCGATATCCATTCCCTTAATTGAATAAGGTAATTCTAAATATTTTTCCCCTTTACATGCAAGTTGTTCAATTGCTGGTCCACATGGAAAATCAAGTCCAATAGTTCTACCGAACTTATCCAGACAATTACCAATTCCAATATCTAATGTTTCACCAAAAACACGGTATCTACCTTCAGCAAAGGCAATTACCTGAGTATTTGCTCCAGAAGTATACAATAAAACCGGATCAACACAATCTTCTAAAGTTCCACGTCCAATTTCAAGATGAGCAACGCAATGATTAACACCAATAATTGGTTTGTTTAGAGAAAGCGACAATGCACGTGCAGCTGTTGCCCCCGTCCTAAGACATGGGCCAAGTCCAGGACCTTTAGAAAATGATATTAGATCTATATCAGAAAGTTTTACTTGAGCTTTCTTAGCAGACTCATTGATTAAATCTGCTATATAAACAGTATGATGATTGGCGGCCTCACGTGGATGAATACCACCTTGCTCTGGTCTATAAATCTTCATAACATTAGATAGAACTCTGCATTTTCCATCATCATCTTTTGCTATACCAACACCAATGGTATGGGCAGTACCCTCAATTCCAAGGCATAACATTTTATAGAGTTGTAAATAGGTCCAATATAAAATAAATTTGGTTTATAAAAACAGGTCAATTACTAATTCCAATTTCTGCATCAAGTTCATCAATTTTCCATTTTTTTACAAGTTTTCCTGAGGATTTTTCTGTAAAAGAGATATCTCTTGATCTTGTCTCCTCTTTTATATAATCCTTCCAACCTTGAAGAGCTTTCTTTTTATCAGCACCAACTTTGATTTGCGTTATAATTCTATCCTCAACATCTAAATCCAATTCTTTTCTCATAGATTGAATTCTTCTTACTATTTCTCTTGCAAAACCCTCGGCTTCCAATTCAAGAGTCAGAGTTGTATCAAGTAAAAGAATTGCAAATTCAGTTTCAGTTCGTGCAATATGTTCTTTTTCTGTTTCAACAATATCAAAATAATCTTTTGTTAGAGTTATTTTTTCACCATTTATTTTAAAGACAATTTTTTTATTTTTAATTAATTCTTCGTATAACCTAATCTTATCCATCTGCTCAATTTTATTAACAATTATCTTTGATTTTTCTTTGAATCTTCGACCTATGGTTGAATGATTTGGTTTTAATGATTTGGTAATAAAATTGGATATATCTCTTTGAAATCTTATTTGTTTAACATTGATTTCCTCGTTTAACAAGTCCAAAAGATGCTTAATTGAATCCTCAATTTTTTTATCACAAACTAGGATAGCATTACTCAACGGGTATCTAACCTTAATACCAATCTTTGATCTAAGAGCTCGACCTGCTTCTACCAGGGCTCTAATTTTTCCCATTCCATCTTCAATTTGATTATTTATTTGCTTGTCATTTAATTGTACATAATCACATAAATGGACACTTTCAGGCATTTCATTTGTTTTTAGGTTTAGATAAACATCCTCAGTTATAAATGGAATAAAAGGAGCCAAAAGCTTTGAAAGTCCTAAAAAGACATCATACATCGTAGAATATCCTGCATTTTTATCACTTGTTTTTTCTTCAATCCATAGACGTTTTCTGGAACGACGTAAATACCAATTGCTAAAGTCCTCAATTACAAAGTTTTCTACAACTCGTGCTGCTTTATGAATTTCAAATGTTTTAAAAAATGAATTTACCTCTAAGATTGTTCTATTAAATCTACTCAATATCCATATATCCAATGGTTTTCTTTTTTCAAATGGTATCATATCTTTTTTTGGATCAAATTTATCTAATGAAGCATAAGTGGTAAAGAAATTAAATGAATTCCAAAATGTTAATATAAATTTACCAAGTGTTTCTTTAACTACTTGTTCATAAAATCTTTTGGACATCCATGGAGCACTTGCTGAGATTAAATACCATCGAAGAGCATCTGCACCTTCCTTATCAAGTATAACATCTGGATCAACGTAATTCCTCTTTCTTTTACTCATTTTTTGACCATTTTCGTCTAAAACTAGGCCTAAGGTTAATACATTTTTATAGGGTTGTTTATCAAAGAGAAATGTGGAAATAGCAAGAAGTGAATAAAACCAGCCCCTTGTTTGGTCAAGTGCTTCTGTGATAAAATCTACTGGGAAATTTTCTTTAAATTGTTCTTTATTTTTAAAAGGATAATGCCATTGCGCAAAAAATGCAGAACCTGAATCATACCAGCAATCAATAACCTCTTCCTCACGCTTCATAGGCGATTTACACTTAGGACATTTAATTTCTATCTCATCAACAAAGGGTTTATGTAATTCGTAGTCTTCAGGAAATGTTTCACTTAATTCCATAAGTTCTTTAACACTTCCAATACATATCTCATATTTACATTTATTATCAGTGCATGTCCAAATAGGTAATGGAGTTCCCCAGTATCTTTTGCGGGAAAGAGCCCAATCTTTTACTTCCCTGAGGAAATCTCCAAAACGCCCTTGTTGAAGATGTTCTGGATACCACTTGATTTGATTATTATTATTAATCAATGAGTCCTGAACTTGTGTCATTGCTATAAACCAGGATTCCATTGCATAATACAGGAGTGGTGAGTCACAACGCCAGCAAAACGGATAATCGTGCTTATATAGATGCTCCCCTTCTAAGAGTCCTCGTTTCCGAAGATGTTCAATAATACTGGGATCTGCATCTTTTACAAACTGTCCTTTCCATAGCTTTACTTCATCTGGGAAAGTACCATCAAGTTTAACCAGTTGAACAACAGGTAAATCATATTTTTTACCAACATTGTAATCATCCTCGCCAAATGCAGGTGCTATATGTACTATCCCGGTACCCTCCTCCATTGTAACAAAATCAGCAAGTACTGCATACCATGCTTTTTTATCAGGTTTAGCGTAATCAAACAATGGTTCATATTCAATTCCCTCTAGTTCTTTTCCTGAATAACTATCAATTAGTTCGTATTCCTGTCCTTTTAATAAACTAGCAGCACGTTGTTCAGCTAAAATTAAAATTTGGTTGTTGTAACGAAGTTTAACATATGTTTCATCTGGATGAAAAGCTAGAGCAACATTTGAAAGAAGAGTCCAAGGAGTTGTTGTCCAAGCCAAAAAATATGCATTTTCTTTTTTTAATTTAAATTTAATAAATATTGATGGTTCTTCAACACTCTTATAACCCTGCGATATTTCATGAGCAGAAAGTGCTGTTCCACATCTCGGACAATACGGTACCACTTTATGACCCTTATATAGGAGGTTCTTATCCCAAGCCTGTTTGAGTGACCACCATACTGATTCAATATAATCATTTGTTAGAGTAATATATGGATTTTCCATATCAATCCAGAAACCGATTCTTTTGGTCATTTCAACCCAGGCATTTTCATATTGAAATACACATTTTTTACATTCTTCATTGAATTTTTTAATACCATAATTCTCAACAGCCTGTTTATCTTCAAGTCCTAATTTTTTCTCAACTTCAATTTCAACAGGTAATCCATGTGTATCCCAACCAGCCTTCCTAAGAATATAATATCCATTCATAGTTTGATACCGTAGTACCAAATCCTTCATAACTCTAGTAAGAACATGACCTGGATGAGGAAGTCCATTTGCAGTTGGAGGACCCTCTAAAAACACATAGGATTTACATCCCTTTCGTTGATCAATGGACTTTTTAAATATATTATTATCTTTCCAAAATTTTAGTATATTTTTTTCACCCTTTATTGGGTCATATTTTTGTGAAGGGGGATTAATCATCGATTTTCCACCAAATTATCATATTATATATGATATGCAACAGCACCCTAATTACAAAAGACCGTTAAAACCATTTCCATCGCATATACTCCTAATATTTTTTTATATCATCTGCTTTCATAAATTCTCGAAGCAAAGATGTAGCATAGCATCCCTTTTTTAATTCAAATTTTAAGATTAATGCGTTTTTACCTTTGTTAAATTCATCATTAATAAGTTCAAAATCAATATTATCAACATTAGCAAGTAAAGGATGTCTAGAACCATATGATGATATTCGAGGAATATCAGGCATGATAAAATCTCTTGGATTAATCTTTTCACTTTCAATTATTCTATGCTCTATTTCACCCATTTCTCCCCTAGAAAATACTGTATCACTCCCAAATAAAATACTAGTAATAACAGCTTTTCTTTTAGATATCTGTAAATTGACTTTTTCAATATTTTTCTCACTTACCATGATTGCTGTTTCATCAATAATTCCTCTTCTAATTGGAAAAATAACATCTCCAACAATAGCTTTATTTAATGGGAGTTTTTTTCTAATACGCTCACTTAAGATCCTATTAAAAAGGTAGGATTGATAAGCATAAACAAACATAGTAAGAAGATTTTTTGGAAGTTCCTTTAATGCATCGATAAAATTATTAGGATTATTGACTAATTTATTTAGAATAGCCTTTTCAAAATTTAGAGTATTAGGATATAGCTTTAAAGCTGTTGAATAATCACGAGTTTTTTCTAACCTTTCACGTAATTTATACGTCTCTTTATCCTCGCCATCTATTGGGTTTCCAATATAACTCATAATAGCTTTTTCAAAATCATCTTTAACAATATACTTTCCAACAATATGTGTAATTGGTCTAATTATACCAAAACGTTGGATACCATAAAAGTTTGGGAAACCTCCATAATTTATTATAAAAGAAGCAATCTTTCTAATATAATCTAAATCAATATTTTCTTCAATTTCTCTAATTGTTATTTCAAATTTATTACCAATAAGGTTTCCAATTTTAACTCCAGAATCAGAACGATATATATTTTCAATAGTAACATTTTTGATGTTAATTTGGGAGATTCTTTCAGCAGAAACTCCAAAAAATGACATTAATCTTTTGGTTTTTGCTCTTTTATCTTTAGTACCTGCAAAACCTATACGTTGCCGGGAAATATGCAGCAAGTTGGAAAACTCCCTTATTAGAAGATTTGTCTCCCAATTGGTTGTTGTAACATCGGCAATTAAATATTTTCCAATATCTGATTTTGGAGGATAGTTTGAAGCCTCATGGACAATAAAATCTTCTAGTTGGGATCTTAGTTTTCCACCTATTCCTTCAAAAGGTGTAAAAAAAGTTTCAATACCTACGATTTTTTCAGTATCTAGAACATTCATCTACTTTTTACTCTTACTTTTTGCTACAAAATTTTTACTGAAAGTTTTTATCTCATCTTCCAACTGTTTAACAGCTTTCTTTAGTATTTCTTCGGGTTTACCTTTTTTAACTCTAATATATAAGCGTCGTTTCTTTGATTCTGGATGATCAGACATATATGATGCATAATCAACATCATCATACTCTAACAATACCTCAGCAATAGGATTAAGCAGAGTTTCAGTTTCTCCGCTTATCTCTATTTCAAGTTCTTTTGCAGTTTTTTTAATTGTTTTTAAATCCATTAGTTACCACTCTCGTCACATATAAAATAATTAATCTTAAAACTTGTTTAAATCATAATCTCCATAATCAATTGCAGTTCTTCTTCTTTCTTTATTCCCGCAATTTTCACATTTGAGCATATTATCTTTTTTATATAGAGGATGTCTGCATTTTGTACAGATAGATTTGATAACACCAAGATCTCTGTCCTTCGTCGCAAGTTGAACACTAGGACTAACCTGAGTAATTTTTGCTCTGATAATATCTCCTGGGCCGTATTCAGTTGATGGGTCTTTTACATAGGCGTTTGATATTTCTGAAACTCGTAAGGTTCCATTGGTATCTCCTGATATCGCTCTATTTTTACCTATTACATGAATTACTTCTGCTATGACCATGTTAGATCTTACTGATTCAACTTTAGCAAGAACAATATCTCCTTTTTTTAATTCAACGGGTATACTAGTCAAAGGTTTTACTACAGCTTTCCTGTGTTTTTCGTCTACAAAATATATTCCAACTCTAGTTGCTCGTATGATACCATCTTCCTCAAAGGTTCCTTCACCAGGTAACAATTCTTCAGATGTAGAAACTTGATCGCCAGGTAGTACTATATTGTCTCTTGTCATTATTTCACCATTAATCATTCAATATTTGTAGGTTTAGGCAATCTAATTGTTGTTTTAAAGCTTGTGGTTTACAATAATTTTGAGAAAAATTACAAATTCATAAGTTTTTCTTTTTCCAACTCACTTAATATATCCTTTCTCATCAAACATTACATTAGAAATAAGGATATCTATAAATATATATTTTTGAATATATGAACATTAAAAATACCACCGAAATTATATAGAAATAGTCATTTTGTTTTGTGGACCTTTGCTATGCCTAGTTCAACAACATCTATTATAATTAAGGATAAATTTTTAAATGGTTACTTGTTAAACAATTTTATTTAGGTGATGGGACAATGGATTGGAAAAATCGTTCTGCATATGTTTTTATCAAAACAAAAGATGGAAAAGCTAATGATGTTTGGCAACGCTTTCACAATTGGGAAAATATAATTGGCACCTGGATTGTAACTGGAGATTGGGATGTTATTGCCTGGTTTGATGCTCAAGATTGGGATACAGTTCATCGATGTGTGACTGACATTAAAAACTGGGATGAAGTAGAACATACAAGTTCTCATATGGTATATAATGGATATAGAAATGGTAACTGGTGGTGGGAAAAACCTGCTGGCACCTGGTTACTGGTCAAAGAAAAAAGATTAGGTAACGCGTTAGATAATTCAAAAAAATGGAATTGGGTTACAAGTGGGGCTAGTATCCCTGGTGACTGGGATTACATGGCATGGATACAAGGTGAAAATTGGGAAGATGTCTGGAAACATATATATGAAGTAAAATCAGAAAACTGGCAAGTATCAGTACAGTTACCAATTAAATCATGGTGGAATCAAAATTGGAAGGATAGATGGTGGTAAAAAAATAATTTAAAATAAGCCAAACCCCATAGCTTTATCCCCTCTTTTTTTTCTTTTTATATAAGATATTAGAATAAGTCAGTGAAATACAAGTTCAAAATTTAAAGTGGTTTTACATAAATTTCTACTTTACAAGATATAGACTTCTAGCCATACCTTTATTAATAACATATCTATTTCGATTTTTCTACCTAAAGAATTACCAGGTGTAAAAATGGCAAGGAAACCAGGCAGTATGTACAGATATGTAAGGGGCAAACCTTCAACTCGAAGAGAGTATATGGGTGGTGTACCCCTTTCACGTATTACCCAGTTTGTACTTGGAAATAAAACAGAGGAATTCCCTGTACAAATTTCATTATCTGCACTTGAAAAATGTAATGTGAGGCACAATGCATTAGAATCTGCTCGTATAACGGTAAATCGAGCAATGGAAAAAAAAGTAGGACCAAATAATTTCAGATTACAAATTAGAGTTTATCCACATGTTGTTCTTCGTGAGAATAAACAAGCAACAGGAGCAGGTGCAGACAGGGTTTCTCAAGGTATGCGAGCAGCCTATGGAAAAGCAGTTGGAACTGCTGCTGAGATAAAACAAAATCAAGTCATTATGGTAATCGAAACATCAGAATCTTTTGTTGAGGAAGCAAAAAGCGCACTAAGAAAAGCAGGTATGAAAATACCTACACCTTGTAAGGTAAACATCGGTAAAGCTGCTTAAAAATATTTTAATAATATCGGAGAAATAACAATAAATAGAATAACAAAGGAAACTACGAAAGATATTTTCCGAACTATTTTTTCTGATTTTTCATCTGAAATATTCTTTTTAATACGCTTAACAATTAATCGTATGGCATCGTTAAATAAAAAACCTCCATCTAATGGAATCATTGGTAAAATATTAAAAATTCCTATCATAAGATTTAGCCAAGCAATCCAATAAATAGCATTAACAATTATCCAAAAAACGTCTGTTGGAAAAACACCAAGTGGACCTGTAAGTATATAAGAGTCTGTAAAAGGAGAAGCAATTGGATTGTATCCCTGAAAATAGCCCAAAATTGGAATTGAAATAAAATTTAGTAACCGGTATAAGGGATCTTGAAAAGGATTTTTAAAACGATCGAGATTTCTTTCCTCATCTACATATGTAAAAATGCCAGTATGTCCTTTTCCTTTTGAGGAATTTGTTTTTATATAACGATATTTATCTATAAGTCTAATCTCTATATTATTATGAGGAATTTTATTAGAGATATAAGATATTGTAATAGTATCGTTTGCCTTTGTGTCATTTAAAATCAATAAATATTGTTCAAATCTTTCATCAAGAGTTTTGATTTTTGTTAGATCTGTTCCATTTAATTCGGTAATAATTGCTCCTTTTTTAATACCGATTTCATAAGCAGGTGAGTCCTCAAATATCTCATATACAGTTAATCCATTTCCAGGTTGGACCGCAGACATAAATACAAAAGAAAAAATTAATAAACAAACAAAAAAAACAACAAAGTTAGATAGTGGGCCAACAGCATATACTCTCATCCGCTTAGAAATCTTGGTTTTTTTCATTTGTTCTTCATCAGGTTCAACGAACGCTCCTATTGGTAAAATTAAATAAAGGAGACCCATGGATTTTACTTTTAAATCTCCAGCAAGAGTAAGAATTCCGTGAGAGAATTCATGAACAATAATAGCTACTATTAAGGCTAAAATTACAAAAAATAGATATTCAATGGGTAATATAGGGTTGATAACAGGTAAAATAACATAAAATTCTGCACCAGGTAATAATGATGCTCGTTCCTCTGGTGTTAAACCTACTATAAACGAAAATTGCCAAAGAAAGAAAAATACAAAAATAACCATACATATAAAACAAAATACAATTCCAGAGCTCCCATATGTCTTCCAGAATCTTTTTTTACTAGAAATTTTTTTTAAAAATCCTATACCTTTCTTGGTACGTAAAAGTAATGCAGGGCCATATAGAGAGACATTATATTTTTTAAGAGCTCCTCTTTTATGTAAGATATATACTATTATAAAATAGGCAAATACTATCGTAAAAAAAATTAATAAACCATCAATAATTGTCATGATTCAGAGGGGGAATGTTTTTTTGTATATTAAAGTAACTGAGTAATTTTACAATTCATAGATAGGTAATCTTTTGATTTTTTTGCATTAATAATCCAATTAAATGTTTACACCATCTTAGTTTTTTCATTTTTAGTTTTTTATTTTTATTTATTGGATAAGAATATTTTCCAATTCTGCCATCAAAATCAAAACCTATCAGATGTATTTTTTTTGCCTTAAAATGTGATGCGATAAATACTGCTCTATCGCCATCGGTAAAACCTCCGAAATTATGAATATTTTCATATTGTGATGGATTAATTTGTGTGCTTCCAATAATATTTTTTTTAAACTTTGGAACATATTTTTTTATCTCGGCAATATTATCTCCATGAGCATGTATAATAATTACACTCCCATTTGAATTGGCTATTATCTGGTCAAAAACATCACCATCTAAATCAGTAACAATAATATCAGGAAAAATTTTATTTTTTAATAATGCACTTGTTGCACCATTTACTGAAATTTTTATCTTATTAATTATCTTGTTTTTATGTGTTAATATTGAGTTTTCTAAAGATGGGCCAGCACCAAAGATTACAATTTCTTTATCAGTAATCATTTCCTCTAATTCTTTAACAGTAAATAAATACTTTTTTTTTAAAAGTTTATTTAAAACTTCTGCTGATTTTTTATCATTTTCTATTTGAAAATTAAAATCGTTTGCAATCTTTTCATAAATAGGTTCCCAATCTTTGTAAATCATATATTTTTATGTTATTCAATTAATTTTGTTTGTTTTTCTATATCAAGATCTTTATCCTCAGTCGTATGTATTTCCTTAATGTAGTGATGCGAAACTGCTCCAATCAGAGCTATCATAATACCTGTACTAACATAACCAATAAATCTAAGAGTATAAAAGGGAGTTATATCAAATTTAATAGGCCAGTTTATCAATGCTGTATATAAAGAGCCGAAAACAGCGGAGGAAATAAAGCCAAATGCTAATAAAGAAAAAGGGGCAATCCAGTAGTTCCAGGGTGTTTTTTTATCTTTTACATAGATGTCTATAACACGTCCAAATACTACAACTAATCCAGCGAGTACAATACCCCATATCATATTACTGATAAATAACAATAAGGGAAGAAGCTGAACATCTGATCCAAAAGTAGTGTTTGTTACAGTATAAAAAGCCATTATTATATTTGCAACTAAAATTACTGCAGCAAGTATGATTGTATAAATGGATAGTTTCCCTGTTAAAAAACCCGATTTAATTTCCTGCCACATAAATGCAAGGTTTCTTTCCCATTTAAAAACTCTTATAAGTAGGTATAATCCTAAGGTTAATAATATTGCTCCAAATCCACTTGCAGCCATGTTAAGAAGAACAAAAAATGCCCATACAATTAAAACTAAAGCAATAGGCAGAATAAATTGTTTTTGAACTTTTTCATCATCCAGTATTTTTACTATTCGATAATATGTATCCTCTAATTCTCTACTTTGTTTAACAGAAACTCTATTAATAGATGTTATTTTAATTCTAGATTGAATAATGGGAAGGATATATTCATCCTCGGCTCCATCAGTTACAAGAATAACATCATTTGCATCTGTTTCCCTAATAACCTGCTCAAGTTGTTGAGCTAATATCTCATCAGATTTAATACCAACGCTCATATTTCCGCAAATTGTAGCAATTTCAACATTTTTATCTTGTTCAATTAGAGTCTTGTAAGTTGATATTGCTGAAAAAATTGCATTGAGATCAGAATCTTCAGGATCTACTTGACCAAGTTTATTTGCAGCATCAATATTGTTATTAATTCCAATTATTGGACTTTTTACGTTTGCCTTTCTTCCAAAATCATCATCACGATCCACGTTGAGAACAAGAGTTTTCATAAATTTCTATCCATGCTAACAATTATTCCATATTTAAGAATTTTACTATTTTAACTAATGGATCTTAAATTGATTTTTAATTTTATTAAGTTTTTATTTACTTTCTATAAATAAAAATTTAATAATAAAAGGCTATCAGGTGCAAATTAAAATAAAATTAATAAAATTCTGATAATCATAAAATCATTTAAGTAATATTAAATTTAGCAACGATTAATAAGCTTCTCAATTATTGCCTCCAAAATGAATATCCAAGAAGTCAATTTAAAATCTCATCACTTTTCTAGGATAAAATATATGATAATGATGCTAGTAATGGTTGTAGTTTGGGCATTTGCTTTTCCATTTATAAAAATCGGATTAGAAGAGCTTTCATTCATTAATCTTACGATAATGAGATTTTTTATTGTATGTTGCGTTCTACTTTTAATTATAATTTTTCAAAAAAAAAGATTTTCAAAAATCCAAAAAAAAGACATTTTTCCAATATTTCTTTTAGGATTTTTTGGAGTAATAGTTTATCATCTAGGACTCAATTATGGAGAACAATATATTTCCCCTGCTGCAGCAAGTCTAATAATCGCAACTATACCTGTTCAGATTGTAATATTAGCATTAATATTTCTTAAAGAAAAGATTTCACTATTGAAAGTTCTTGGGGTAATAATTGCAATGAGTGGAGTAATAGTAATTTCAATATGGGGAAAGACTGGATCATCTTTAAGGGTGGAATATTTATTTGGAGCGATATCAGTACTAATAGCAGCTTTAATGGGAGCATTATATACAATTGCTGGAAAGAAACTTTTAGATCGATACACAGGTCTATCTTTAACAGTATATGCAATGCTCTTCGGAAGTATTGGTTTAATTCCTTTTTTAGATGTATCAATTATACATCAAGTTTCAAAAATGTCATTTAATGGTTG
>SMTZ1_10005121_pt1 | contig 13180 bp, 6 predicted proteins | sample DeeMarSWOR136_30_FD_25667 | JGI IMG/M metagenome (IMG submission 25667) | reverse complement strand
AGAGAAGACGTCTTCTATTGGTGGTCGTATGTCACAACTATCTGAGACCTTCCCTACTTTAGATTGTGCTTCTTGTATACTTACACCAAAAACAGTAGAGGTTGGACATCATCCCAATATAAAACTCCTTACATATTCAGAAGTAGAAGGAGTAGAAGGATATTTAGGTAACTTTAAGGTTAAAATAAGGAGGAAACCTGCTTACGTCAATTGGGATAAATGTACAGGCTGTGGTCTCTGTTCGGAAAAATGTCCCACTAAGGTTCCTTCTGAATTCGAACGCTATATGGGCACCCGAAAAGCAATTTATATACCATTTCCACAGGCTGTCCCAAAAAAACCTGTAATTGATAATGAGCATTGTATCTACTTCAAAACAGGTAAATGTAAACTATGTGAAAAAAATTGTCCTATTGGTGCAATAGATTACGATCAGAAAGAAACATTTACTGAAGAAAATGTTGGGGTAATAATAGTCGCTACCGGTTTTGATCTTTTATCAAAGGAAAGCATAGGTGAATATGGATATGGGATATATGAGGATGTAATTGATGGATTACAGTTTGAACGATTATTGTCTGCCTCTGGACCATCCGCTGGTAAGATAAAAAGACCTTCAGATGGTAAGATTCCAAAAGACATTGTGTTTGTTCAATGTGTTGGATCACGGGATCCAGAGCATGGAATGCCTTATTGCTCTAAGATATGTTGTATGTACACTGCGAAGCATGCATTACTCTACAAACATGCTGTTCATGATGGCCAAGCTTATGTTTTTTATATAGACATTCGTTCTGGCGGGAAAGGTTACGAAGAATTTGTACAAAGAGCTATAGAAGATGAAAAGATAATCTATTTGAGAGGTAAGGTTTCCAGAATTTTTAAAGACAGTGGTGATGAAGGTAAGCTTATAGTTTGGGGTGTGGACACACTCACTGGTAAAAAAATCGAGATTGCAGCAGACATGGTCGTTTTAGCTATGGCTGCAGTTCCAAATGAAGGAATAAAAGAGTTAGCAAAAAAGTTGAAAATATCTACAGATTCCTATGGATTTATAAACGAAGCACATCCAAAACTTCGCCCAGTTGAAACATTGACATCTGGGATTTTTCTTACAGGTTGTGCTCAGGCTCCAAAGGACATTCCAGAAACTGTTGCACAAGCAAGTGGCGCTGCAGCTCGAGCAATAACAATTCTTTCAAAATCTGAATTGAAAATCGATCCATTAATCGCTGCTGTAGATGAAGACATATGCACTGGATGTGGAATATGTGTGGAGGTCTGTGCATATGAAGCACGAAAGCTGCATGATGTAAAAAAGATTGCAGAAGTAAATGAAGCATTATGTGTTGGATGCGGTGCTTGTATTTCAGCCTGCCCAAGCAATGCATCTATTCATAAAAACTATACAAAAAAACAGATACTTTGTATGGTCGAAGAAATGATTTGATAAAGATATGAAAAGTAATATGAAAACGGATAAGGATAAAATATGTTCACCATCGAAGAAATTGAATCTGGTCCCATTTCGGGAAATACCGGTGTAATCAATGATACTGTAAAGATCATAAAACCTCCAAATTCTACCAAAAACAAGATAGGGGCAGTTTTAGTAATAGGTGGTGGTATCTCAGGAATTCAATCAGCTCTTGATCTTGCTGATGCTGGTTTTAAAGTTCACATAATAGAACGTGGACCTAGTATTGGTGGCACAATGCCCCAACTGGATAAAACATTCCCGACAAATGATTGTGCAATGTGTATACTTGGTCCAAAACTTGTAGCAACTGGTAGACATAAAAATATTGATATAATAACAAACGCTGAGGTCTCTAGTCTCTCTGGAGATACAGGCAATTTTCAAGTCACAATTAAAAAATATCCTCGATTTGTTGACCTTGAAAAATGTAATGGATGTGGAGATTGTGTAGAATATTGCCCTGTTAACATTTTATCGGATTTCAATGAAGGTTTGGCTTTTAGAAAAGCGATTTATCAACCCTTTCCTCAGGCTATTCCAAATGTTTTTGCAATAGATAAATCAAATGAAGTATCTCCTTGTAAATTGTCATGCCCTGCAGGATTAAATGCTCAGGGCTTCATCGCTCTTGCCTCACAGGAAAAGTTTGCAGAAGCATATGCTCTTATCAAGGAAAAAATACCTTTACCAGGTTCTCTAGGTAGAATCTGTTATCATCCATGTGAAATGGAATGTAATCGAAAGGATATTGATGAATCGGTTTCTATTTGCAAAATTCGAAGATACATTGCAGATTATATATATGAAAATCCTGAGGAGTTTGAGGAATATCTCAGGACTAAAGAGGATAAAGGGAAATCAATAGAATCAGATAAGAAGAACAGAATTTCTAACAAAAAGGTTGCTATAATCGGAGCTGGACCCGCAGGTCTAACAGCAGCATCTGATTTATCTAAGTTAGGATATAGACCAACGATCTTTGAAGCGGAGGATCACAATGGAGGAATGCTCTACTATGGTGTTCCTCAATATAGATTGCCAAAAAAATATCTTGAGATGGAGATTGATCGATTAACCAAGGAAGAAAATATTGAGATTAAAAATAATCAAAAATTTGGAGAAGATTTCAACCTCAATGACTTAAGAAAACAAGGTTTTAAAGCAATATTTATCGCAATAGGTACACAAAAGAGTCGTACCCTAAAACTCGAAGGTTGCGATAACAAATGTGTATTACAAGGTGTTAAATATTTAAAAGATTTAAACAGTGGTAAGATTCCAAAAAGTCACTTCAAGGGCAAAAAAATTCTGATTCTCGGTGGTGGAAATGTTGCAATGGATTCTGCTCGAACTGCAAAGAGACTTGGGGGAGATGTTACTGTTGTATATAGACGAACTCTAAAAGAAATGCCAGCTAACGAGGAAGAGATAATTCAAGCTCAAGAAGAAGACGTTAAATTCGAGTTCTTGACAAGTCCTTTGAAGATAAAAAATAATACAAAGGATGTATGCTTGAAATGTGTAAAAATGGAACTTGGAGAGCCTGATGATTCTGGAAGAAGAAAACCTATTGAGATTAAAGATTCTGAGTTTGATATAAGTGCTGATATAGTAATATTTGCTTTTGGGCAAGAGATAGACGCTCAACCTTTAGAGAAAAATAAAGTTAAATTAACAGATGATAAATTAATCGATATCGATCCTATAACATATCAAACATCCCAAAAGGACGTATTTGCAGGTGGAGATGCTGTGACAGGTCCTGCCTCTGCAGTAGAAGCAATAGGAGCAGGACATGAAGTGGCAGTTTCCATTGATAGATATCTAAATAACGAAGACTTAAAAGCTGGTAGAGAAAAAGAAGATTTCAAAAAAGCAGGAATACCTCCTGAAACATTACGATTCCCTAAACATCGGGAAAAACCATCTTATTTAACCCCTAAAAATAGGATATCATCTTTTGATGAGATAGAAAATAGTTATACTAAAGAGCAAGTGGTTCGTGAAGCCCAACGATGTATAAACTGTGCGGGTTGTTGTGAGTGCCTTCAATGCGTTGAACACTGTGGAAGAGACGCAATTAATCATAATATGATAGAAACGATTGAGACAATTAATGTAGGCGCAGTGATAGTTTCACCTGGTTTTGATAAATTTCTACCTCCCAAAGGTGATAGCTATGGATACAAAGTCTATCCAAACGTCTTAACTAGTATCGAGTTTGAACGTATGCTTTCTGCTTCTGGTCCATATGAAGGACATATTAAACGTATTTCCGATGGAAAAACTCCTAAAAAGATTGCTTGGTTACAATGTGTTGGTTCAAGGGATGAAAGTTGTGATAGCCTTTATTGCTCCTCTGTCTGCTGTATGTATGCAACAAAGGAAGCTCTAATTGCAAAGGAGCATCAATCTGATCTTGAAACTCATATTTATTTTATGGATATGCGAACGTTTGGAAAGGATTTTGAAAAATATTACAATAGAGCAAAAGAACAGCATGGTGTGATATATCGCAGATGTCGCATACCTAGAATTGAACAAGATAGAGAATCAAAAGATTTAATAATTCGATATGTAGGTGATGATGGAAAAGTAAACCAAGAAAAATATGATATGATAATACTATCTGTAGGTTTACGACCATGTAAAGAATTGGAGGATTTAAGTAAAATTCTAGAAGTTGATCTCAATCAATATGGTTTCATTGAAACAGATTATTACAATAGGATTCAAACAACAAGAAAGGGAATTTATATATCTGGAACAGCATCTGAACCTAAAGACATACCTGAAAGTGTTGCACAGGCTTCAGCTGCTGCATCAGAAGCAGCAAAGGACATAGCCAATGTTAGAGGAACAGAAACCTTTGAAAAAGTCTATCCTGAGGAGAGAGATATTAGCAATGAACTACCAAAATTAGGTGTTTTTATTTGTCATTGTGGAATAAACATCGCTGGTGTTGTCGATGTTAAAAGAGTTGTCGAATCTGTAAAAAAATTGCCCCATGTTGTTTATGCAGGTGAAAGCATCTATACATGTTCTCATGATTCTTTAGAAGATATAAAAGAGAAAATTAAGGAGTTAGGTCTAAATAGAATTGTTGTAGCATCATGTACTCCAAGAACCCATGAACCTCTTTTCCAGGACACCCTTCATGAGGCCGGATTAAATCCACATCTATTTGAGATGGCAAATATTAGAGATCAGAACTCTTGGGTTCATAAAAACAATCCAGAAATGGCTACAAAAAAGGCGATCGATGCTGTAAGAATGGCGGTTGCAAAAGCATCTGAACTATCCCCTATCTATCATTTCAAAACGCCCGTTATTCCAAATGCATTAGTAATAGGTGGGGGAATATCAGGAATGCAGTCTGCTCTATCTATAGCGAATCAAGGTTACAAGGTTTACCTAGTAGAAAAAGAAAATAAATTAGGTGGCCATCTAAATGATATATATATAGGTGTAGGAGAAGAAAAACCACAAGATTTACTTAAATATACCATTGAGAGAATTAATAATCATTCCAATATAGACGTATTTACAGATACTGAGATTGATTCTGTAACAGGATATGTTGGAAATTTCAACACAAAATTAAAATCAAAGAATAAAAAGAATATTAAGGAGGTTCAACACGGAGTTATTATTGTAGCAACAGGTGGAATGCCATACGAACCAGTCGAATATCAATATAAAAACAGTAATGATATATTAACACAATCAGAATTTGAGAAGGATTTATTTGATAATAAATCTTATCTTAAGAATTTGAAAGAAGTTGTGATGATTCAATGTGTTGGATCTCGCAATGATGATCACCCATATTGTAGTAGGATATGTTGCTCACAAGCATTAAAGAATGCTTTGAAACTTAAAGAGATTAATCCAGATGTTGATGTATATGTTCTTTATCGAGATATTAGGACATATGGCTTCAAAGAAGATTTGTTATATGGTAAAGCACGAAAGAAAGGAATAATATTTATTCGATTCGAAGAAGATGATGAACCAAAGATTAAACTAAATAACGGAAACATAATAGTAAACACTTCAGATTTAATACTAAGAAGAGAAATTATTCTGCATCCAGATAAACTAATTTTAAGTTCAGGAATTATACCAAGAGATAATTCTATTTTGACACAAAAATTAAAGATTCCACTAAATGAGGATAAGTTTTATGCTGAGGCTCATGTGAAACTTAGACCTGTTGATTTCTCTGCTGATGGAATATTTCTCTGTGGTTTAGCTCATTCACCAAGGTTTATTGAAGAATCAATTCTCCAAGCAAAGGCATCAGGTGCAAGGGCAGCTACAATCCTTTCAAAGTCGTATTTAGAAACTAAAGGTAACATAGCATATGTTACCTCTAGAAACTGTGCAGGATGTAAATTATGTATTGATGTATGTTCATATGATGCTATAGAATTTGATGAGGAAAATAAGACAGTAAAAGTTAATGAAATATTGTGTCAAGGTTGTGGTTCATGCGCATCAATATGCCCAAGCGGTGTATCACAGCAGAATAAATTTACTAAAAAACAGGTTATATCGATGATCGATGCCTGTTTAGATTGAGATATATAAAAATTAATGGTGATTGAAATGGAAGAATTTGAACCAAAAATCGTAGGTTTTCTATGTAACTGGTGCAGTTATGCTGGTGCAGATCTAGCTGGTACTAGTAGGATACAATATCCACCGAATATCAGAATAATAAAGGTAATGTGTTCTGGATCTGTAGACTCAGTCTATATCATGCGAGCTTTATTAGAAGGAGCTGATGGAGTATTCATTGGAGGTTGCCATCCTGGAGATTGTCATTACCTTGATGGTAATTACAAGGCGAGAAGAAAAGCTGTGCTTTTGAAGTCAATTTTAGAAACATTAGGTCTAGAAAAAGATAGGATATGGATTCGCTGGGTTTCCGCATCAGAGGGCCAGAAATTTGCTGATACGATGAAGGAAATGACAGAGGAGATTAAAAAACTTGGACCAAATCCAATTGGAAAATATTGGAATATTTAGTAATGGTGATAAAAAATGATTGACAATGTGTTGAAGATTAAAAATGGAGACACTACTGGCTCTGTAAATGATTTATTGAAAGAATTTCTCAAATCAAAAAAGCTTCAAGCATTATTAGTTATGCAGGAGGTACCTTCTAAAAAAATGTCGTTTCCTGTTTTAATTTCCAATCCTGATAAATTGAATTCAAATATATTTGCACCTGTTTTACCTGTGTCAACAGCAACTATTGTATCGAAGATTACAAAAGTCGAGAGTTCAAGCAAACCAATTGGTGTTATCATGAGATCGTGTCAGATTAATGCGCTTGTAGAACTTGTTAAACTGAATCAAGCAAATTTAGATAACATAATAATAATTGGAGTAGATTGCCTTGGAACTTTTTCTATAAATACCTATTCTGATTTCCAAGAAAAATCAAATCCTACTGAATACATACTAGATTCTTTTAAAAAGAAAAGAGATGTGGTAAAATACCTTAGATCTGCTTGCTACACATGTAAAAATCCAATACCAAATAATGCTGACATTATTATTGGATTATATGGAATAGACATTCAAAAAGAGTTGTTGATTCAAATTAATACTAAAAAAGGCAAGGAATTAATTCATGATATCAAGTTAGTTACATCAAAAGATATAAAAAATAGGGAAAATGCTATAAAAGAAATTCGAGAAGAAAAAACAAAAAACCGCACGAAGCTTATTCAGGAAAAAAGTAACATAAAAGGAATCAATGCATTAGCAAAATTTTTTGATAAATGTGTCAATTGTCATAACTGTATGAAGGTATGTCCTATCTGTTACTGTAAGGAATGCTTGTTCGAATCATCTGTTTTTAATTTAGAGGCAAATAAGTACATTAGCAAGGCTAAAAAAAAGGGATTGTTTAAGATGCCCAATGATTCCCTTCTTTTTCATACGACAAGAATGAATCATATGGTCGTTTCATGTGTCGGATGCGGACTTTGCGAACAGGCCTGCCCAAGTAATATACCATTAATGGATGTAATTACACCTATTGGTGATAATGCACAGAAAGAATTCAAATATAATCCTGGAAGTGATATAAAGGAAAAGATACCAATGGTGATCTACAAAGAAGATGAATACCAAGAGGTTGGAGAAAAATAGAATGGATGTTATAGATAGTAAAAAGATTGATACAAACTTCAAGTTTCAGATTACGAAAGAAGAAGGAGGCGAAGGCATATTGAAATGTTTCGCCTGTGGTACTTGTACTGCCAGATGTCCAGAGCAAAAAGTTAAAGATGAATGGAATCCACGTGTTATTATTAGAAAGGCATTATTTGGTCTAAAGGATGAGGTATTATCAAGTGAATTTATCTGGATATGTTCAGATCACTATCGCTGTTTGGAAAAATGTCCTCAAGAAGTTAATATCAAGGGGGTAATGAATACTGTTCGTAACGAACGACTTTTAGAAGAACAGATAGAGGATGTAACAGGAGAAAAAGCAAAAAAATATCTTGATTTGAAGTTTAAGTATAAGATTGTAGATTGTGAATCAGGTAAAGACATATACAATTGTTTTTCATGTGGCACTTGTACTGCAGGTTGTCCTGAACGTGATCTTGATCCGCTCTACTCTCCGAGAAAAGTCATCAAGAATGTACTTTTAGGTATGAAAGGAAATGTTTTTTCAAATGAATTTGTCGAAATTTGTTCTACACATTATAGATGTATAACCCAATGTCCACAAGGTGTTGAAATCCCAAGATTGATGAGTGCTATAAGAAACATAGCAATAAAAGAAGGGTACACTAGAAGGTAGTTAAACTATGGGAAATGAATCAGGAAAGATTGGAGCAGTTGCAGTAATCGGTGGAGGTATCACAGGTATCCAAGCTTCATTAGATCTCGCTGATATGGGATTCAAGGTATATCTTATAGAAAAAACACCTGCAATTGGGGGTATTATGGCTAAACTTGATAAGACATTTCCAACGAATGATTGCTCGATGTGCATTCTTTCTCCTAAACTTGTCGACTGTGGTAGACATGAAAATATTGAAATTATTACTAATACAGAAATTCAAGGTATCAAAGGTAAACCTGGTAATTTAATCGTAAATGCTTTGAAAAAACCACGTTATGTTAACCTTGATTTATGCACGTCATGTGGTGATTGTGTAGAGGCATGCCCAATCTCCTTGCCAAATGAGTTTGATCATGGATTTTCTGAAAGAAAAGCTATTTACAAATATTATCCACAGGCAATTCCAAACGCTTATATCATAGACAAAGAGGGAAATGAAAACCATAAAGGTTGCATTGATTGTGGAAAATGCGTAAAGGTTTGTAAGGCCGGAGCTATAAATCATGATGAAAAGCCAGAACATTTCGAAATAAATGTAGGGGCTGTAATCATTGCAACAGGTGCCCAACCATTTAATCCAACCATCAAATCAGAGTTTGGTTATGAACAATTTGATAACGTAATAACAAGCCTAGAATTCGAGCGAATTCTATCGCCTTCAGGCCCCTTTCAAGGTAGAATTGTCAGACCAAGTGATCATAAAGAGCCAAAAAAGATAGCTTGGCTTCAATGTGTGGGTTCCCGAGATAAATCAATTGGTAATGAATATTGTTCAGCGATGTGTTGTATGTATACTGCAAAGGAAGCAATTATCGCAAAAGAACATGATCCAAATATTTTACCAACTGTTTTTTACATCGATATCCGTTCATTTGGAAAGGATTTCGATAAATATATCGATTTAGCAAAAAATAAGCATGGAATTCGATATGTCCGATCCCGCCTTTCTGAAATAATTGAAGATAAAAAATCAAAGGATTTATATCTTAGGTACGAGGATGAAACAGGTGACCTAAAGGAAGAAACGTTTGATTTAGTTGTACTCTCTATTGGTCTCTGTTATACTAAAGATCGAGAAGCCTTCATAAGAAATATCGGATTGGAGAGAAATGAATTTGGATTTGTTCAAACGAATTTGCAGGATCCTATCACAGCAACAAAACCAGGTGTTTTCATTGCCGGTTCGTTTATTGAGCCAAAGGATATCCCAGAATCTGTTATGCAGGGTTCTGCTGCAGCTTTGAAAGCAGCATCCTTACTAAGAGAAGTACGTGGAACATTAGTGAAAGAAAAAACCTATCCAATAGAAAAAGATGTAACTCAACAAGAACCTCGAACAGGTGTTTTTGTTTGTGACTGCGGGATAAATATTAGTGGAAATATTGATGTTCCAAATGTTGTTAAATTTGCACAGTCACTCGATAGTGTTGTCCATGCTGAAGAAAATGTCTATACATGTTCACAAGACACTCAGAAAAAAATAGCTGATGTTATAAAAAAGCATAATCTTAATAGAGTGGTTGTAGCCGCCTGTACACCAAGAACACATGAACCGGTATTCAAAACAGGTCTAAAGGAAGCAGGATTAAATCCGTATCTATTAGATATGGTTAACATTAGAGAACAATGCTCGTGGGTTCATATGAACGAGCGAGAAAATGCTACTGAAAAAGCAAAGAAGTTAGTAGCAATGAGTGTTGCGAAAGCCCGACTTCTACAGCCTTTATCAGATATCGAAATCAATGTAACACAAAAGGCACTTGTAATTGGTGGTGGGATATCAGGTATGACCGCTGCTTTTTCTCTGGCAGAACAAGGTTTTGAAACTGTACTGGTAGAAAAAGAATCAGTCCTTGGTGGAAAGTCAAATAATATTTATTATACTATAGAAAATATTGATATTAAACAACTTCTAAATAATATAAAAGAAAATATCCAAAACCACAAACTTATAAAAATATTTACCAACTCCACAGTAAAAAAAATTGAGGGTTATGTAGGGAACTATAAATCTGTTATAGAAACACCAAATGGAAAAAGAGAGTTTGATCATGGCGCAGTAATTGTCACCATAGGAACTGAGGAATATGTACCAAAAACAAATCATTATGGAGAAGATCCAAGAGTTCTCACACAGAATGAATTGGAAAAGAAATTAAGTTCAGCTAAGCCTGAAGAGATTCATGATGGTGAGACTTACGTCATGATACAATGTGTAGAATCTAGAGATAAAGATAGACCCTACTGTAGCCGTATTTGTTGTATGAAAGCATTGAAAAATGCTATTAAATTGAAAGACATGAACCCTAGATCTGAAGTTTTCATTTTATATCGAGATATGATGACTTATGGTTTTAAAGAAAAATACTATAAGGTAGCAAGAGAGAAAGGCGTCATATTTCTTCAATACGATAAAGATAGAAAACCAAATGTAAGTATGGAAAATAGTATTGTTGTAAAGACTTTTGAACCCATGATGCAAGAAGTGCTTGAAATACCAACCCATTACCTCATTCTTTCAACAGGAATTATACCACGTTTAGATAATGAGAAAATCGCTAAGATATTAAAAGTACCCTTGAATGCCGATGGATTCTTTTTAGAAGCGCATGTTACACTACGTCCTGTAGATTTCTCGACGGAGGGTGTATTTGTTGCAGGGACCTGCCACTCTCCCAAATTTATTTCAGAATCTATTTCTCAGGCATATGCGGCTGCTTCTAGAGCAGGTACCCTGTTATCACAAGATAAATATAAAATTGAAGCTAATGTTTCTTCTGTCTTAGAAGAGATATGTAGTGGATGTGGATTATGTGTCTCAGTTTGTCCATACTCTGCAATCGAAATTGAAGATAGCAAGGCAAAAGTAAACGAGGCACTATGTAAAGGCTGTGGTTCTTGTGCAGCAGTTTGTCCATCAGGTGCAATGGAACAGAAAGGATTCAAAAGTGACCAACTTTATGCGATGATAAATGTATATTCTAAAAAAGGAGGATAGATTATGCTTGAGGATAAAAAAATGGTTCCAATATATATAACAGGAAAAAAATATCTGGTACCATATGGCTTAACAATTATGAAGGCAATGGAATACGCAGGTTATAGATATATAAGAGGCTGTGGTTGCCGAGGTGGCTTCTGTGGTGGATGTGGAACAGTTTATAGATTTAAAAATGACTATAAACTTCAATCTGGTCTTGCATGCCAAACAGTAATAGAAGAAAATATGTATTTAGTCCAGATTCCATTTTTTCCAGCGAATAAAGCTGATTATAATATCAATGAACTCAAGCCTATAGGTATCACATTACTTAAATTATATCCAGAGCTAGCAAGATGTGTTAGTTGCAATACTTGTACAAAAGTTTGTCCTCAAGATATAGAGGTGATGGATTATATGCAAGCTGCACTTAAAGGCGATATTAAAAGTGCTGCAGACATATCCTTTGATTGTATCATGTGTGGATTATGTGCGGCTCGATGTCCGGCAGAAATTGTACAGTATAATATAGCAATACTTTGTCGACGGTTGTATGGAAAGCATATGGCTCCGAAAGCAGAACATGTTAAAGCTAGAATAGCTGAGATATCAGAGGGTAAATTCGATAAGGAACTAACAAATCTGATGAGATCCAATATTACAACACTAAGAAAATTGTATAATAAACGAGATATAGAATCCGAAGAAGGCTAAAGGTGAAAAATATGTACTCTCAGAACATGATAGATTCAATAAATCGTTTGCAGGAAACTCGTAATATAAGAAGAAAACAACAGATACCTCTTTTAACCTCGGAGGAGAAATATGAGCTATTGAATAAATTTCATCCAGATTACAAAAAAGGGACTTTAAGAGAACTTAAAATTGGTCCGAATAAAGGTGAGAGAGTTATTAATGAAGTTGCCAACTTGTTTGAAGCATATAGTCAAATTAATCCTGATAAATTTGATATTTCAAAAATAGATTACGAAGTTGACGTTCTTATAATCGGAGGAGGTGGTGCGGGAGCTTCATCTGCCTTGATTGTTCAAGAGAACGGTGCAAAAGTATTATTGGCAACTAAACTACGATTTGGTGATTCTAATACAATGATGGCTCAGGGTGGAATTCAAGCTGCAGATAAATCAAACGACTCCCCCGCTAGACATTACTTAGACGTGATTGGTGGGGGCGGATTTGAAAATACCCCTGAATTAGTAAATGCTTTGGTTCGTGATGCACCTGATGCTATTGTTTGGCTTGAGAATCTTGGTGTTATGTTTGATAAAGAGAGTGATGGAACTATGATTACCATCCACGGTGGTGGTACATCGAGAAAGAGAATGCATTCTGCCAGAGATTATACTGGTGGTGAGATTATGAAAACTTTACGGGATGAGGTTAATAACCGTGGCATAGATTTTATAGAATTTTCTCCTGCAATCGAACTTTTAACAGATGAAGGAAAATGCACAGGTGCAATACTTTATAATCTAGAAACTGATGAATATTTTGTTGTTCGGTCCAAAACCACTATTCTTGCTACTGGGGGAGCTGGGAGGTTACATGTCCAAGATTTTCCAACATCGAACCATTACGGTGCAACAGCTGATGGATTAGTTATAGCATATCGAGCAGGAAATCCAGTTATCTTCATGGATAACATACAATATCATCCTACAGGAGCAGCATTCCCTGAACAAATAGTTGGTCTTCTCGTCACCGAGAAATGTAGAGGGCTTGGCGCACAATTGGTAAATAACGATGGGAATAGATTCATCTATGAACTTGAAACCAGAGATGCCGAATCTGCAGCGATAATTAAAGAATGTGTTGAGAGAGATAA